>Ga0209719_1000341_pt1 | contig 70439 bp, 68 predicted proteins | sample AD_JPNAS2_MetaG_FD_184421 | JGI IMG/M metagenome (GOLD analysis project Ga0209719, IMG submission 184421) | Active sludge microbial communities of municipal wastewater-treating anaerobic digesters from Japan - AD_JPNAS2_MetaG (SPAdes) (version 2) | ecosystem: Engineered > Bioreactor > Anaerobic...
TAGAATTAGGAAAGGGTTTTAGTTTTATAGGGAATCAACACCGATTAGAATATAATGATAAAGAGTATTTTGTTGATATGCTTTTTTTTCACAGAGGGCTGCGTTCCTTAGTAGCTATTGAATTAAAAATAGGAAGTTTTAAAGCTGAATATGTGGGAAAAATGAATTTTTATCTTTCTTTGCTCGACAAATTAGAAAAAAGCGAAAATGAGAACCAATCCATTGGTATTATTCTCTGTGCCGATAGAGACCGTCTTGAAGTAGAAATCGCCCTACAAGATATAAATAAACCCATAGGCGTATCCGAATATCAACTATTACTACCAAAAGAAGAATTACAAGCCTTGTTAGTTAATGAAATAAAAGCCAGTGAAAAAAATGAAGATGAGAAAACAATTAAAAATGACGAATGATAAATTAAAAATGACGAATTACGAATCAGAAAAGATTTCAACTGTCGCAAATTTTGCGACAATTACTACACATAATGTAATTAGGGGAAACTTGAAATCACATTTTGTGATATTAAGTCAATATGGAGGACGAAAAACTCTTCCTTTTGCTTTCACAAAACAAAGGGTTTCTAGTTTATCAGGAATGTTAAAAAGTGAAACAGCGGTTAAGTCTATTTCTATAAAAAAAGTACAAATTACAACCAATAATTAAAATATATGAGCGAAATTGTACTATATCAATCCAATGAACTTGCCAAACATGTTGAGGTAATAATTGATGAGAAAACGGAAACCATTTGGCTTACTCAGCAACAAATGGCAGATTTGTTTGGCGTTCAACGTCCTGCTATTACTAAACATTTAGGCAATATATTTAAATCCGGCGAATTAGAAGAAAATGTGGTTAGTTCCATTTTGGAACATACCACTCAACACGGTGCTATAGAAGGGAAAAAACAAGCACAAAGCCACGACCGCTTTTTAATTATTGACAATACGGAAATATATCATTTGGGAGCTTCTTTGAAAGATTTAGGCAAAAAATGGTTTGCTTTCTCTAAAATGGATAAAAACTCAGTAGAAACAATTTTAAAAGAGATAGAAAAATGAAAGAAATAGAAAAATATTCCCCCGAATTATATGGCGATGTTTGTCGAATTATAGAAAACACTCGCACTCGTTTAGCTACTACTGCGAATGCTGAATTGTGTTTAATGAATTGGCAAGTAGGTTTACGCATTAAAACTGAAATTTTAAAAAACCAACGTGCCGAGTACGGTAAGGAAGTTATAAAGAATTTAGCTAAACTTCTTACTGAAAAATATGGCAAAGGATGGAGTTATTATAAATTACAACATTGTGTACGCAGCGCGTACATTTTTACCGAAGATGTTATGTACGAGACTATGCCTGATAAAAAAATATTGAGTGAAAAATTACATAAAGCAATAGCTATAGCAAGAGAAGCAAAAAAATCGAAATAATGAGTAAATCAAAAAAAATATTACCCGAATTAAGGTTTCCTGAGTTTAAGGATAGTGGTGAATGGGATGTAAAAACTCTGGGTGAAGTTTTGATAAAAAACTCGAAAAAAAATAAAAATCAAAAATATTCACTGGTTGAAAGTGTAAGTAATAAATTTGGTTTTATAAAACAAGATGAATATTTTGAAAACAGGCGAGTCGCAAGTAAAGATACTTCAAATTATTATGTGATAAAAAAGGGATATTTCGCATACAATCCTTCTCGTATTGATGTTGGTTCATTAGCATATAAACATAACGACGAAATTTCAATAATTAGTCCGTTATATGTGAGTTTTAAAGCTAACAAAGAATTAATTAACGACTATTTTTTATTAAGTTTTTTTAATTCTGTTACTTTTACCAAGCAAATGATTTTTGAGGGCGGAGTTAGAAATACTTTGAATTATGATAACTTAATTCAAATTAAAATCCCAATACCAACTATCAAAGAGCAACAACGTATCGCCTCTTGCCTATCCTCTTTAGACGAAGTAATTGAAGCCCACAGCAAAAAATTGGAGCTACTCAAAGACCACAAAAAAGGTTTGTTGCAAAATCTTTTTCCGCAAGATGGCGAAAAAGTGCCAAAGTTAAGGTTTAAGGAGTTTGAAAATAGTGAGGAGTGGGAGGAGAAGAAATTGGGAGAGATCGCTAAATTCACAAAAGGAAAAGGTATTTCTAAATCTGATGTTGTAGAAAATGGCAAAATTCCTTGTATCAGATATGGGGAACTATACACACATTACAAGGAAATTATTACAGACATCATTTCATACACAAATATTTCTACAAAAAAATTAGTTTTAAGCAAAGTGAATGATGTTGTTATTCCATCATCTGGAGAAACACATGAAGATATCGCAACAGCTTCTTGTGTTATGAAAAATGGAATAGCACTAGGTGGAGATTTAAATATTATCAGAACTAAAATCAATGGTATTTTTCTTGCTTATTATTTAAACAATGCAAAAAAGAGAGAAATTTCACAAATAGCGCAAGGCATTTCAGTTGTTCATCTTTATTCAAACCAACTACAAAATCTTATAATTTCTATTCCTTCAGAAGAGGAACAACAAAAAATCGCCTCTTGTCTTTCCTCTTTAGATGAGGTAATAGAGGCACAAGTAGAGAAAATAGAGCAATTGAAATTGCATAAGAAAGGATTGATGCAGGGTTTGTTTCCTAAGACAATTACGAATTAAAAATTAAAAATTACGAATTACGAATTACGAATTAAAAATTAAAAATTAAAAATTACGAATGATGGATTATGAATTACAAATTACAAATTAAAAATAAAAGGCAATTAAAAAACTCGTAATTGACAGATTCGTAATTCGTAATTGAAAATAAAAATTTATGAAAAGTGATAATATAATACAACAAAAGTCTTTTGCATTTGCGATTAAGATAGTAGATTTGTACAAATATTTAATTAATGAAAAAAAAGAATTTGTTCTTTCAAAGCAACTTTTAAGAAGTGGAACATCTATAGGTGCGAACATTGAAGAATCAATAGGAGGTCAATCCGATAAAGATTTTTTGCATAAAATTAGTATTTCATACAAAGAAGCACGGGAATCTATTTATTGGTTGAAGCTATTACGAGAAACGAATTATTTAAATGTTGAAAAAGCAGAAAGTTTAATTGCAGATGCAGAAGAAATTTGTAAAATTCTCGGAAAAATTCAAATCACCCTAAAAAATCGCATTGCCTTAAAAGAACAAAATTCATAAAAAAATTTTTAATATATTTGCATTTGAAATATTCACAATTAAAAAACTCGTAATTAAAATATTCGTAATTCGTAATTGAAAAACTCGTAATTGATATGACCCAACAACAACTCGGTAAAACCCTTTGGAATATCGCAGACCAGCTGCGAGGGGCAATGAATGCAGATGATTTTCGTGATTATATGCTTTCGTTTTTATTTCTTCGATATTTATCGGACAACTATGAAGTAGCAGCTAAAAAAGAATTAGGTTCGGATTATCCGGCATTAGCTGAAAAAGACAGTCGTATTCCTTTATCGGTTTGGTATTCAGACAATGAAGCCGATGTTCAGGAATTTGAAAAACAAATGCGTCGTAAAATCCATTATGTAATCAAACCGGAGCATTTGTGGAATAATATTGCAGAAATGGCGAGAACCCAAAACGATGAATTGCTTGTTACCCTTGAAGAAGGATTTAGGTATATAGAAAACGAATCGTTTGAAAGCACCTTTCAGGGTTTATTTTCCGAAATCAATTTAAATTCGGAAAAATTGGGAAAAACATCAGCCGAAAGAAACAAAAAACTTTGTACTATTATTCAAAAAATTGCTGAAGGAATTGCTGATTTTTCAACCGATACGGATACGCTTGGCGATGCTTACGAATATTTGATTGGTCAGTTTGCCGCAGGTTCGGGTAAGAAAGCAGGCGAGTTTTATACACCACAACAACTATCAACCATTCTTTCCGAAATTGTAAGTTTAGACAGTCAAGACCCAAGTGCGGGTAAAAAGAAAAAATTTGACAAAATCCTCGATTTTGCTTGTGGTTCAGGCTCATTATTACTTAACGTAAGAAAGCGAATAAAAGCAAATGGCGGTACTGTCGGCAAATTATACGGTCAGGAAAAAAACATTACAACTTATAACTTGGCTCGTATGAATATGCTATTGCACGGAATGAAAGACTCTGAGTTTGAAATATTTCACGGCGATACTTTGCTTAATCAATGGAACATTTTTAGCGAGATGAACCCGGCAAAAAAAATTGAGTTTGATGCAGTCGTTGCCAATCCGCCTTTTAGTTTACGTTGGGAGCCGGACGATACTTTGGCAGAAGATTTTAGATTTAAAAGTTATGGTTTAGCACCAAGGTCGGCAGCCGATTTTGCATTTTTGCTACACGGTTTTCACTTCTTGGGGAAAGAAGGTGTTATGGCAATTATACTGCCTCATGGAGTTCTTTTCCGTGGCGGTGCGGAAGAAAAAATACGCACAAAACTTTTAAAAGACAATCATATTGATACCGTAATAGGTTTGCCTTCCAATCTGTTTTATTCAACGGGCATTCCTGTTTGCATTTTGGTTTTGAAAAAATGCAAAAAACAAGACGATGTTTTATTTATTAATGCGAGTGAACACTTCGAAAAAGGAAAACGACAAAACACTCTTTCCGAACAACACTTAAAAAATATAATTGAAACTTACAAATTTAGAAAAGAAATAGAACGTTATTCTTGCCGAGTTTCAATGGCAGAAATTGAAAAGAACGATTATAACCTGAACATTTCGAGATATGTAAGTACAGCAATTGAAGAAGCAAAAGTTGACTTAAAGGAAGTAAATGCGAAATTAATTGAAATAAATGAAAGCATAAAAACAAGTACCGATAAACACAATGAATTTTTAAAAGAGTTGGGTTTACCGCCAATTTAAAAAGTCAATTTTTGTAAAAGCCGATAATTAAATTTTTTTCTCGTCTTCAAAAGTTTCCGTATTTTGAGAGTGAAAAACTGCTCATCAAACAAAAAGAGAAGCGGCAATATAATCGGCAAATAAATTTCCTTTTTCCGTTAATCGTAGAGAAGAAGGAGAGAGGATATAAAAATCGGGTTGGATGTTAGATAATTGTTGTCGCAAGTGCTTAAGATAAGATTTTCCAAAATGCTGCTGAATATAATCTAAACTACAACCCCAAATTGTTCTTAAAGAAGTCATTATATATTCATTGAAACGCATATCCGTGGTTAAAATTTCTTTTTCAAAAACCACATTTTCGCCTTTTAAATCGTAATCTTCCGATGAAAGCAGGTTTTCAAAAAATGTGATATATGCTTTGTTGTCTGAAATATTCCATTGACGGCTTTTTCTGTTGTAAGAGTGGGCGCTTGGTCCAATTCCTAAATAAAGAGCATCTTGCCAATAAGAAGTATTGTGTTTTGATTCAAAATTTTCTTGGCAAAAATTGGAAGTTTCGTAATGAATAAAATGATGTTTTTTGGCAAATGAAATTAAATAATGATATTGTTCGATAATTTCATCTTCGGGAGTTGAAAGCAAAATTCCGTTTTTAATTTTTTGATAGAGTAAATTCTTTTTTTCTAATGTTAATTGATAGCAAGAAATATGTTGTATGTTTTTAATTTTGTTTAAATTAGATTTCCATTTTTCCAATGTTAAACCCGGAAAACCGTACATTAAATCAATGGAAAGATTGTTGAAATGATATTTTTGAGCCAATAAAATACTTTCTTCCGCTTGTTTGGCAGTATGTATTCGTCCAAGAGTTTGTAAATCATCATCATAGAAAGATTGTATTCCAATACTTAAACGATTAATGACAGTAGCGCTTAATTGTTTGATGTATTCTTCCGTTAAGTTGTTAGGATTGGCTTCTAAGGTAATTTCAATTTCGTCGGACAGTTGGAAAAGAGAAAAAACAGCATCAATCATCTGCTGAATTTCATTGGGTAATAATAAAGTGGGTGTCCCGCCGCCAAAATAAATAGTGCGAACGGTTTCGTTGTTTAGATAAGAGGCACGTAGTTTTATTTCGGTTAATAATGTATTTATTAGTTTGTCTTTTAATGAGATATCGCTTTCCGAATAGAAATTGCAATAACTGCATTTTTGTAAACAGAAAGGAATATGAATATAAATGCCTGCCATTACATAAAAATTTTTACAAAAATAGCTAAAAATTTATTTGTTTGGCAATAAAAAAAACATCGGATAACTTTGCGTTACCCGATGAACTTAATTATAAAAACTTAAAAATAATTACCACGCAAATAGAGGGCGATGAGCCATCATATCGTAAATATTTTTGCGTGTTTTTTCGATAAGACTTTCGTTATTGATATCGGAAAGTATAGCGTCAATCATATCAACAATAATGGGCATTTCGTTTTCTTTTAGTCCGCGTGTAGTAATAGCGGGTGTTCCAATGCGAATTCCCGAAGTTGTAAAAGGAGTACGGCTATCGAAAGGAACCATATTTTTATTAATGGTGATTTCCGCTTTCACTAAAGTGTTTTCGGCAACTTTTCCGGTTAAATCGGGGAATTTTGTACGTAAATCGATTAACATTAAGTGATTATCGGTTCCACCTGAAATAATTTTATAGCCTTTGTTCACAAATGCTTTTGCCATAGCATCGGCATTTTTCTTCACTTGTCGAATGTATTCCAAATAAGTATCGGTTAAAGCTTCGCCGAAAGCAACGGCTTTAGCTGCAATTACATGCTCAAGCGGTCCACCTTGCACACCCGGAAAAACAGACGAATCTAACATTGCCGACATCAGTTTTATTTCACCTTTAGGTGTTTTTACGCCCCAAGGATTTTCGAAATCTTTTCCCATCATAATTAGTCCGCCACGAGGACCACGTAAGGTTTTATGTGTGGTAGAAGTACAAATATGACAATATTGAACGGCATTGTTTAACAATCCTTTAGCAATCAAGCCGGCAGGATGTGCAATATCGCCCATAAGGATAGCACCCACTTTATCGGCAATTGCTCGCATGCGTTTCCAATCCCATTCGCGGCTGTATGCAGAAGCTCCTCCAATGATTAATTTCGGACGTTTTTCTAAAGCGGTAGCTTCCATTTTATCATAATCGATAGTGCCGGTATCTTCTTCTACGGAATAATCGACAACATTGTACAACATTCCCGAAGAATTGACGGGAGATCCGTGCGATAAATGTCCTCCATGATTTAGGTTTAATCCCATAAGAGTATCGCCGGGTTTCAAGCAAGTTAATAGCACAGCCATATTGGCTTGTGCTCCCGAATGAGGCTGAACATTTGCCCATTCTGCACCAAAAAGTTTTTTTAGTCTGTCGATTGCAAGTTGTTCTACTTGGTCAACTATTTGGCAGCCACCATAGTATCGTCTACCGGGATAACCCTCAGCGTATTTATTTGTTAACACAGAACCCATTGCCTCAATCACTTGATCGCTTACAAAGTTTTCAGAAGCAATTAATTCTATTCCATGTAATTGCCTTTCTCTTTCTTTTTCGATTAAATCAAATATTTGTTGATCTCTTTTCATTATGATAATATTTTTTTATTAAAATTCAATAAATTATTAGGTATGCAAAATTACCATTTTTTTTTGAAAATAAAAATGCTTTAGTGAAAAACTATCTATAAGACATAACAATTTGATTATAAGGAAATTAAAAATATAAAATATAAATTAATACAATAAATCCGGGAAGAGAATAGAAAATTAATTGATAAAAATGAAAATTTTTTAAAATAATGTGTTGTTTCAAAACAAAAAATGTATACTTTTGCAAAAAATTAACATAAATCATTAAAAAATTAAAAAAATAAAAAATTTAAAAGAAATGAAGAAAAGTATTTTATCATTAGCAGCAATAGCTGTATTTGGTCTTTTTATGACCAGTTGTGAACCTAATGTAACATTTGAAGGAATAAATGATATTGTTGTTGACTTAGGGTCTACCGATGCAGATGTACTTGCAGGAGTTACAGCATCAAATGATGCTGAAGTAACAGTAACAGGAATTGATTATGACAAAGCCGGAGAGCATAATGCTATCTTTACCGCAAAAGACGCAACAGAAGAAGCCGTTGTAAAAATCAAAACCGATAAATTGGCAGGTAATTATGAGTGTACTCTGACAGTTGATGGAGAACAAGAGCCTGGTGTAGCACAAATCGAAATAAAGCAATCTTCAACGACGTATAACAAAATATTAATTGAAAAATATCTTGCTAATGCTTCAATTGAAGCTGTTTGTAATGGTACAGACATTACTATTGATGAATTTAATATTTCTGTAGATTACGAAGGCGAAACATATACAGCTAAAGTAACCGGAATCGGAAATTTTGTTAAATTAGAAGGAGGCAGTTATGCTATAGAGCAAATAACTTTTACCCTCGTATGGAGCTTTGGAGAAACTTCTGTAGAAGTATTGGATTGTACTAAATTATAAAAAATAACATACTTTTAAAGAAAGAAAGAGTGTTCAAAAAAGAGCACTCTTTTTTTTATTGATTAAAAATCATATTTTACAATTTTCAACGTTCTTTAGTTTTATTCGCATATATAATGAGGAAGAATTTTATTTTCAATATCATTTTATTAATAGGATTAAATTTATTAATCAAACCTTTTTGGATATTTGGTATTGATAGAACAATTCAAAATACGGTAGATGTTCAGGTCTATGGGATTTATTATACCTTGTTCAATTTTTCTTTTCTTTTTAACATTATATTAGATATGGGCATAACAAACTTTAATAATAGAAGTGTTGCCCGCCAAAAAGACTTTTTAAAAGAAAATTTTTCTCGGATTTTTTCTTTAAAAATAATTCTTTTCTTTTTTTATTTGTTATTTATGATTGTAGCAGGGTTTATTATTTGGCATAATCAATTACAAATAAAGATGCTGATTCCTTTATTAGTCAATCAGTTTTTATCTACCTTTATTCTTTATCTTCGCTCCAATGTGTCCGGATTATTAATGTTTAAAACAGATAGTTTTTTATCGGTAATAGATAGGGTAATCATGATTATTTGCTGCGGCATACTTTTGTGGGGCAATGTAACGGATAAACCTTTTGACATAATGTGGTTTATTTATATACAAACTTTTTCTTATGTCGTTACTTGCTTATTGGCATTGAGTATTGTTTTAAGAAAAACGTCTTTTCAAAAGCCTTTTATTGATATGGCTTATTGTAAAGTTATTTTAAAACAAAGCATACCTTTTGCTCTATTACATTTATTTACAAGCATTCACAACAGAGTGGATACGGTTATAATAGAGCGAATTTTACCTGTTGAAACAGGAGCCGAACAAGTAGGAGTTTATGCATCGGCTTTTCGTTTGTTGGATGCCGGAATAATTATTGCTTATTTGGTATCTGTAATTTGTATGCCTTTGTTTTCTAATATGATAGCTAATAAGCAAAAAGTAGACGAAATATTGAAAACATCTTTTATTATTTTATTTGTTTATGGGATTGTTATTGCTGTTGCATCTTTCTTTTACAGTCAAGAATTAATGAATTTATTATATGTTAATCATATTCAAGAATCGGCAGCAGTTTATAAAATATTAATGCTGAGCATTTTTCCTATTGTATTAACTTATGTGTTTGGTTCTTTGCTTACTGCCAATGGAAATTTAAAACAGTTAAATATCATTGCAATACTTGCGGTCTGCATGAGTCTTGTATTAAATTTTATTCTCGTTCCGATTTACGAAGCAAAAGGCTCTGCATGGGCAAGTTTAATAACACAGATGTTTATTATTACAAGCGAAATTTATTTGGCAATAAAATTATTTCAATTTAAAATAAAAGCTCATTTTATTTTAAAATTATTAATATTCACCTTTGGAATCATATTGTTGAATATTGCGAGTAAGTATTTGCCGTTTTTATGGTGGCAAAATTTTAGTATTATGTTAGCGGGAGCGGTAGTAATTGTATTTATTTCTCGTTTAATAAAAATAAAAGATATTGTTGCTTTATTTTCATCAATGAAGTAGTAAAACATTATAACTATTTAACTACAAAATAAACCCCAATAATAATTATTACAACACCTATCCAGCGGGTAAGCGGAATAGCTTCGTGCAAGAAAAAATAGGCGGAAAACAATCCGATAATATAGCTAATTCCTAATAAAGGATAAGCAACACTAAAGTCATAAAATTTTAGTACATACATCCATGTCAGCATGGCGAGTAAAGCAAAAACTGCTGATGCGCCAAATTGCCAAGTAGTAAATACGGATTTAAAATACTGCCATGACCAATTGAATTTTCCAAAATGTTGTACTGCTATTTTCAAAAAAGTTTGAGCAGTAACTAAAAGTATACTTTGTCCGATAATGAGGATAATGAGTCTTAACATGATGATAGTAAAATAAGAGAATGATTTTTATTTTTAAAATGATTATAAATTAGAATATTTTTTATTCCTTCTATTGGCGATATTTTATTATAGAGATAGTCAACAGGAAGTTTATTTGCCTGAAGAGCAAGCATAGCTGTGTACATTCCTAAACCGCAAGCAGTAAATGATTCGCCGAAAATATGTTTATACCAAGCTATGGGAGTTGCAGAAAATAATGGGAATATGTTTTCCCGATAAACACAGTCATTGTTGCAATCACCACTGATTCCGGTCATAACAATATCTATATCGTTTATTTTCAAATTATTTTTAAGAAGCATATCTTCAATAGCTTGCTTAATGCGTTGCTGTGTAGGATTAAAAAATAAATCTACTGCTTTCAGTTCACAAATAGACTGAGCTGTTTTTTTATTTTCTAACAGAAAACAAGAAGAAGATTCTCCGGCAAAAGAACCGATAGAATTGCTTTTTCGTAGGATAGTTTCATTTACTTTTCCTTTTTTCCAATAATTGATTTTATCGAGTAAAATAAAATATTCGGGAGTCATTTCATCGTGCCCGGCAACTAAAGCCGTATTAATTTTACCCAATTTAAATTGTAAATAAGTATCGAATAAGCCGCTTTCAAACGAAATGCCTTGTTGTGTATAGGTTGAGTTATATTTATTACATTTTAGATGCAGAGCTATTTGCGAACTGATGGTATTATGAGTTGATTGCATAAAAAAACTTGGTTGTAAATACATTTCTTTATCTCGTACCATAGCGGAAAGAAATTTCTCGGTATTTTCAATGCAACCTAAACCTGTACCGGTAATGATAGCATCAGGTTGTTCTATCCCTGTTTTTCGGACAACAGTCCACGAAGTTGCCAAAGCTCGTTTTAAGATTTTTCCCATACGGCGGGCTTCTATTGGAGAAATAAAATCTTTATAATCAGGGTCAATTGAACGGACATGACGTTCTGTATAGCGTTTAGGATTTGTAAACCACGCATCGCTAAGAGGTTCCTGAGAAGATATTTGAGCCGCTGCTTGAATGTATATACTCATTATTTATTCGATTTTTGAAAAAATACAAGTAGTGTCGTTCCCGCCAAATCCGAATGAATTGGTTAACACATGCTGTAGTTTTTTAGTTATATTTTCTTTTACCGGTTGAAAAGAAAGTTCCGGCATAGGATGATTAAAATTCAAGTTAGCAGGAATAAAATCATGTTGTAATGCTAAAATGCTGATTATTGATTCTACACTTCCGGCAGCACTTGTCGTGTGTCCCGTAAACGGTTTAGTAGAAGAAACAGGAGGAATTGTATCCTTAAAAATTCGCATAATAGCAGTTCCTTCACTTAAATCATTGTTTTCGGTTCCGGTACCATGAGCGTTAATATAATCAATGTCTTCGGGTTTTAGTTGCGATTCGTATAATGCATTTTGCATGGCAAGATAGGCACCTTGACCATCGGGCGATGAGGCGGTTTGATGGTAGGCATCGCAAGTATTGGCATAGCCTGAAAGTTTGCACAGGGGTTTTATATTTCTTTGTTGTGCATCACTTGCTTTTTCAAGGACTAAATAAGCAGCTCCTTCTCCCAAGTTTAAGCCTGTACGCGTGGCATCGAACGGACGACAAGCCGCTTTATCTAAAATCATAAGTGTATTAAAGCCATTCAAATGAAATTTGCTTAAGCATTCTGTTCCTCCGACAATAGCAACATCAACACGTTCGGTTTTTAATAGATTGGCTCCTAACACAATTGCATTTGCAGCTGACGAACAAGCTGTAGATATGGTTGTTATCATATCAAAATTTCCAAAATATTCGGCAATGGCTTCACTCGAACTTCCACAATCGTGATTTTCTATATAATGTTCCGTGTTAATAAATTCAGGATAATATTGTTCACTTTTTTCCATTCCGCCGACAGTAGTACCATTGATAAAAGCAATTTTTCGTGCTTCATTTTTATCAAAACGGGCTTCATTGATAGCTTCATTTAATGCCATTATTCCGAGTAAAGGAGTACGAGTAATGATTTTTTCGGAAGGAATTTTTAAAAAATTACGCATTTCATTATCGCTCATTTTCACTTCACTAACAGGGTAATCAGCATGAATCGTTTGTAAATAGTTATTTTTTCCGATTCCCGAATGTTGCAAACGTAAGGCTTCTAAGGTCTGCTTTTTACCATACCCTAGTCCGGTAATAATACCCATTCCGGTTACAACAATGTCTTCGTTCATAATTATTTCGTACGATTTTTTGCAATATATTCAGCCATAATGCGTACTGATTTAAAAATATCACGACCTTCAGCAGCATTATTTAATTTTATTCCGTAATTTTTTTCCATTAATACAATCAATTCCAAAGCATCTATCGAATCTAATCCCAAGCCTTCTACAAATAAGGGAGCGTCTTCGTTAATGTCTTCCGGTGTTAATTCTTCTAAATTTAATACTTCAATAATTTCTTTTTTTAATTCTAATATTAATGCTTCCATAAAATTATGTGTATAAATGATAAATATTATTTACATTAAATGGGATTTTTTCTTGATTTTCTTTCCGTATCAATAGTAACAACACATCGCATTCGTTGAATTCATAGTCGACCCAACCGCAAATGACTTGGTTTATGTTTGGGTCGGAAAAAGTGTTCATGACAGCACTGTAAATTTTTTCGGGAGAAAAATTTTCGCTTATATAAAAGCTACTTTCTCCCATAATTTTATTGCGAATAGCTATTTCGCCATTTACAATATTGGACAGTGTATAAACAAATACGGAAGGACTAGGGAAAAAATTGTTTTCGTATTGAATAGTAGTTTGATAGGTTCTATCGTTATCTAAAGAAGCGCTGCGATTCATTAATACAATAGCCATGTCTTTTTTGGGAGTTTCTTTATCAATTATTATATTTTTTAATAATAATTCCGAAGCCAAAAATCCGGCTTTCGATAAATTATCCATTTTAAAAAATTTAGGATAAGATAAATTCAAATGCCGATAAATATCATTTAAACTCGAAGCTTCTGTTTTTTGTATTTGAATATCAATGTCATTGACTTCAAGTTTATGATTAGTCAGTCGGCAATAAGAAGCAATATTTATATTCACAACGCTGTTTATTATTTTTTTACAAAAGTAACAAAATTTTCTTTTATTTTATGTTTTTTTCAGCAATATAGCTGCATTACAACCTCCAAATCCTGAAAGAAGTTTTAGAAAATGTGTTTTAAAGCTATTTTGATTGTTCAGTACAATATTTAAAGGGCAAATAGTTTTGGGATTTTCACTTCCATTCGATTTTAATAGCATATTGTCTAACAGAGCTACTCCCGATAAAATTGTTTCAAGCACACCGGCAGCTCCTAAGGTATGACCAAGAAAACCCTTTAAACTATTAATGGGAATGTTTTCTAATTGATTAGCAGTAATCGCCATTGATTCCATATCGTCGTTGTAAGGAGTGGCGGTTCCATGAGCATTTATAAGGGCAATATCTTGAATGTTTGTGTTTTGTAATGTTTTTTCAATGGCAATGCTTAATCCGTCTCCCGTTCGTGATGGACCGGAAATATGATTGGCATCGTTGGCAATAGCTCCATTAAGGAGAACTATATTATTACTAAGGAGCGGACGATTGTTTTCAATGCTACTATAAATAATAGTTGCTGCTGCTTCACCAAGGTTTAAACCACAACGATTTTTATCAAAGGGTTTACAGATATCAACAGATAATGATTTAAAAGATTGAAATCCGGATATAATGAATTTTGACAGCACATCAGCACCAATAACGATAGCAAAGTCATAAATTTTTTGTTGTAATAAACGTAAAGCTGTAATTTGAGCGGCAGCTCCCGATATACAAGCATTAGAAACGATAATAGCCTCATTAGGATTATCAAAAAAAGAAGTAATTAATTGTGCCGAACGCCATAAATAAACTCGTTCTGCTTCATAAAGTTCACTTTCTTTTTTATCTAATAGCTCTACATTTCCTTTTGTTGTAGAAAGAATAAACACGACTTTTTTGCTCTTAACATCGATGTTCGTTTTTTCTAAGGCTTTGTATGCAGATAAAATAGCTGCTTTTTCGAAGCGGGTATAAGCGGTTTTTTGTTTTGTATTAATAGACGAAAAAGCATTGTTTAAATGTTCATCATCAATGAGAGACAACATGGCATCTTCCGGAAAATCAAACGGATTTTTGTAGTATTTTAATCCGGTATTTCCTTGTTTAACCGCTGTGTAATTTTCTTCCGTAGTAAATCCGAGAGAAGAAATAATATTGTTACTCCATTGATATATCATAATAAACCATGCATTTTTTTCCATTCAATAAAAAAATCGGGGCAATTCCATTGTAAATTAAATTCATAATCCATAAACACTTGTACGGAATGTCCTATAACAGCTAATTTTTTGGTGTCGAGGTTATAAATAGTATAATCAAAAATAATTTTTGCCGCATCCGTATTACGTAAGCTAATTTCAATTAAGCCTTTATCTTTATAGGTTAAAGGATTCTTATACTGCAATTTCAATTCAACTATGGGGGCATAAAATCCATGATCAAAGATATAAAGGTATCTTAATCCGTATTTTTCACCAAAGGCTTCTCGAGCATCTTCAAAATACAAAGCATAAGCTCCATGCCATACAACATTCATCGAATCAACTTCGCTGAAACGTACTCTGAATTCCTTTTCTGCTTTTAAAACATTTTTCTCCATCAATTGATTGTTTTTTCTGTAATACTGACTTTCATTTCACAAGAAGCAATAAGATTGTCTTGACACATTACTTTTACATCAACGACGGTGGTTTCGAAAATAACATTCGTTACATCAACATTTGTTTCAATCGTTTGATGAGAAAGTGGTAATTGATAGATTTTTAAATTTTTAATAGATCCCAATACGCCTATTTTTACAGCACCTTCTCTGTTGGTATAACCAATTTGTGCAGCGCATGTTTGAGCGATATTTTCGATAATGCCGGCTTCCAAAAAAAATCCGTTTTCGACAAATAAATTATCGGGTTGAATATAAAAAGTCGAACGTGCTTTCTCTTTATCAGCATAAAGCAAAGTATCTATCATTACAAAAGGCGGACGTTGTGGAATGATATCTATAATAGAAATGTTCTTCATATATCTTATTAAATCTTTTAAATTATTCAGAAAGATGCAAAGGTACATAAAAATAAATTAATGTTGCCCCTTAATTCTTCTTTCTTTTTAGAAAAATATTGCAAAAACAAAAAAATAAGTACGAAAATGTACACAACACACTTAAAATTAGATGAGACTTGCAAAAATTTCAAATTAATAGTTTATTTGAAATTGATAAAAATCACTATTCTTCCCAAATTGGAAAACCATTAATTATTCTTGTATTTTTTCTTTTTTTTATACTAAAATATCTATTTATGTCGTTTATTATGACATAAATATAAAACATTTCTTTATTTTGATTTGTTTTTTGAATGATTATCAGAATTTTACTTTAAAGAAATACGGTATTGTTAGAAATAAAAATTGAATTAACGCTTCTTATTTTATCAGTTCTTTTTTTTCTTAGCATTTTGGCAGGAAAGATAAGTTCGCGTTTTGGAATACCGGCATTATTATTATTTCTCGGTGTTGGAATGTTATTTGGGAGTGCCGGTTTTGGAATTTCTTTCGATAATATTTCAGTAGCACAGACAATCGGAACACTTGCACTTTGTATTATTCTTTTTTCAGGAGGATTAGACACTAAACTATCAGAAGTTCAACCTATTATCAAACAAGGGCTAATTCTGGCAACTATTGGAGTTTTTCTTACTGCTATTTTTACCGGTGTTATTGTTTGGTTTATTTTTAAGTCAATAGGAGTTAGCTTATTAACATCTTTATTATTGGCATCTGTTATGTCTTCGACCGATTCGGCTTCCGTATTTTCGATTCTTCGTTCTAGAGGGTTGTATTTAAAAAACAATCTTCGTCCCATGTTAGAGTTCGAAAGTGGAAGCAACGATCCTATGGCTTATATGTTAGTTATAACGTTTATTGAAATAATTAAACAGAACACAACACCTAATTATTGGGTAGCAGGCGGGGCATTGATAGTGCAATTAATCATAGGTGTTGTGGTTGGATTTGTCATTGGAAAATTAAGTATTTATTTGATTAATAAAATAAAAATAGGGAACGATTCTCTTTATCCCATATTGGTTTTTACGATTTCTATTTTTATTTTTTCATTAAGCTATTATTTGAAAGGGAATAGTTATCTTGCTGTTTATGTTGGAGGTTTAACTATCGGTAATGGAAAATTTATTCATAAACGATCTTCACTTCATTTTTTTGATGGATTAGCGTGGCTGAGTCAATTAATTATGTTTTTAACTTTAGGCTTATTAGTCAATCCGCAAGAATTAATTCCACTTATTATCCCCGGATTAATTATAAGTGCTGTTATGATTTTCATTGCCAGACCACTCACTGTTTTTCTGTCTTTATCGCCATTTCGTAAAATGGGTTTCAAAGATAAAATTTATGTTTCATGGGTTGGATTAAAAGGTGCTGTTCCTATTATTTTTGCCATTTTTGTTCTTAACGAAAATGTGCCGGAAGCTCGAACCATTTTTAATATCGTATTTTTATGCACGCTGGTTTCTTTGTTAGTACAAGGCACATCATTGGCAATAATAGCCAAATGGTTAGGACTTACTGAAACACCTAAGGGAATAAAGAAACTTAAAAATTTCGATATTGATTTTTCAGATGAAATTAAGTCTATTATTACGGAAATAGAAGTTAATAAAAATACACTTAGCAATGGGAATAGAGTTATGGATTTAGATATTCCCGATCAGACCCTTATAGCAATGATAAAACGTAATAAAAACTACTTTATCCCTAAAGGGAATACTGTTTTAAAAGAAAAAGATAAATTGTTAATAATTACAGATAATCAAGATTCTTTATTTGATACTTTAACAAGATTAGAAATAAAAGATTTTTAACTTTTTATACTTCTTTTTTAATTATTTTTGTATTAATTTTTTTAAAACTCTAAAAATATGTTTGATAAAAGTACTTATATACACAGACGCAAAGCTTTACAATCGAAAATAAAAGATGGTGTATTGCTTTTTTTGGGCAATAACGAAGCCTCAATGAATTATCCGGCTAATACTTATCGCTATCGTCAAGATAGTCAGTTTGTTTATTTTTTCGGAATACAGTTAGCTCGTTTAGCTGCTATTATTGACATTGATGCTCAAAAAGAAATTATTTTCGGCGACGATTATACCATTGACGACATTATTTGGATGGGCAACCAACCAACCATAAAGGCTTTAGCCGAAAAATGTGGTGTTAGCGAAACACGTCCTTTGGCTACTTTGGTCGATTATCTACAAAAAATAAAAGCAGCAGGAAGAACCATCCATTTCCTTCCGCCCTATCGCGATGATAATAAAATATTTTTACATAACACTCTAGGTATTCCTTTCAATCAATTAAAATCCTCAGCCTCTGTCGAATTCATTAAAGGAGTTGTTGCTTTACAAGAAATAAAAGAGGAAAAAGAAATTGTTGAAATCGAAAAGGCTTGTAATGTTGGCGTTAACATGCATTTAGCAGCTATGCGTCATTGCAAAGTAGGAATGCTTGAACGAGAGCTTGCTGGTTTAGTGGAAGGAATTGCATTATCGGGAGGCAATGGAGTTTCGTTTCCTGTTATTCTTTCTCAAAATGGCGAAACACTTCACAATCATAACCATGAACAAATTTTAGAAAAAGGAAGAATGTTATTGGTAGATGCAGGAGCAGAGCTAAAATCATGTTATTCATCCGATTATACTCGCACATATCCCGTTTCCGGAAAATTTTCACAGCAACAGCGTGAGATTTATGAAATTGTACTTCAAGCCAATATGGAAGCTATTGCCATGGCAAAACCCGGCATTCGTTATTTTGATGTACATTTACATGCTTCTACTGTCATTGCTAAAGGATTAACTAATTTAGGATTAATGAAAGGCGATCCCGTAGCTGCTGCTAAAGAAGGAGCACATGCCCTGTTTATGCCTCACGGATTAGGACATATGCTCGGAATAGACGTACACGATATGGAAGGATTGGGAGAAAATTATGTTGGTTATGACGAAGAAACTCAAAGAAGTAAAATCTTTGGACATGGAAGTTTACGCTGTGGAAAAAGATTGAAAAAAGGATTTGTACTAACCGTAGAACCCGGCATTTATTTTATTCCACAACTAATTGATATTTGGGAAAAAGAAAAGAAATTTATCCAATATATCAATTATGAAAAAGTGAGAAAATACGTTGGATTTGGAGGTATACGCATTGAAGATGATATTCTTATCACTGATAATGCTTGTCGTGTACTTGGCAATCCTCTTCCCAAACAAGTGGAAGAAATAGAAAAAATAATGGCGGAATAAAAATGCTATTATTCATTTTTTTATACGATATAAACGGAAATCGCTAATATTTTATGGAGCGATATAGGAGCTACGTTTTACCGTTTGCTATATTGTTGGGTATATTTCTTCACTCTTATATTGTATTTATCTCACAATTAGTTGTTGTTCTTATTTTTATTATGCTCTTTTTTACTTTTAGCAATATAGAAGTTCGAAAAATGCGGCTTAGTAAAATGGATATGTATCTTCTTTTATTTCAATTAATAGGGGCTGTTGTTTTTTTCTATGCTATTCGGATTTTTAACGAAACCATAGCGCAAGGAATATTGGTAACTATCTTAACTCCAACTGCAACTTCGGCGGTAGTTGTCGGAGTTTTATTAGGAGCAAATGTTCATCGTATGGGAATATATACTTTCCTTTGCAATATTGTCATCGCTATTGTTGCTCCATTGTATTTTTCTTTTATGAGCAATAATATCAATTTTTCTTTTTGGCAATCTTTTGGTTTTATATCAGCAAAAGTAGCTCCTTTATTATTGTTGCCTTTTGTTTTAGCCGTTATTATCAGGTTTCTATCTCCTCGATTAAATGCTAAAATTGTAAAAAATCAATCTATTTCTTTTTATCTTTGGGCACTCGCTTTAACTATTGTAATTGCTCAAGTAATTGATTCTTTTTTTAATGAAAATAATTTTGATTGGCGTTTTATGTTATGGGCTGTTGTTGCTTCTTTATTGTTATGTACGTTGCAATTTGCTTTAGGAAAATACGTAGGGAAACGTCATGGGGATAAGATAGCCGGCGGTCAATTATTAGGGCAAAAAAACACGGTATTAGCTATTTGGATGGCACAAACTTTTTTTTATCCGACAAGTTCTATTATTCCGGCTTTTTATGTTATTTTTCAGAATTTATACAATAGCTTCCAATTGTGGCAAAAAGAAATTAACCGCCGTAAACAGCTTGAATAATTGACACTTTATCATTATTTTCTAAGAAAGTGCTTTGCCATAAAGTTTTTGATACAATGGTATTATTAATAGCTACTGCTATAAACTTATCGTCTTTTCGATTTAAAATTGTTAATAAATCCAAAACTGTTGTATTGGCATTGACTTCTATTGTATCATCATTTACAAAAATTTGTATCATTTTATTTTTTAGTTATAATTTTTAACTGTTGAGGATTAAAACCATGATTCAAGGGTCCGTGTCCATGTCCAATCGTAATATCTTTTCCATGTAAAATAGCTTGATATACATATTGTTTTGCTAAATTTACCGCTTCAATAACAGTATTTCCTAATGCAAGGTAAGTAGCTATGGCAGAAGAAAGCGTACAGCCGGTTCCATGTAAATTTTTGGATGCTATCCATTTGGCTTCAAATGTATAAATTTGATTTTCGGTTTTCAATTTTAATACATCAATGATATCATCTTGTTCTAAATGACCTCCTTTTATTAATACGGATTGGTTTCCATACATCAAAAGTTTGTTGGCAGCTTCTTTCATTTGTTCTACATTTTTTATTGGACGTTGCAATAGTATGGATGTTTCTTTCAAATTGGGAGTAATGATGGTTGCTAAAGGGAATAACTTGGTTTTCATACTTTCTATAGTAGCATCTTCAATAAGTGAATCTCCGCTTGTAGCTACCATTACAGGATCGATTACTACATAATTAGGCTTATATTTCTGCAAAGCTTCGACTAATATTTCTACTATTTCGACAGAATGCAACATTCCTATTTTAACTGCGGCTATTTCAAAATCTTCCATTACAGCACTTAATTGTTGCCGAAAGACATCTCCTGAAACAGACTGTATTGCTCTAACTCCTAATGTGTTTTGTGCAGTAATAGCAGTTATAATTGTAGCAGCATAAGCTCCTAAAGCTGAAATCGTTTTCAAATCAGCTTGAATTCCGGCACCTCCGCCACTATCGGAACCTGCTATACTTACGACAACGGGATATGTTTTCATATTTTTTCCTTTGTTATATTTTCTTGTATTCTAATACTTTCCTCGTGTAGTAATTCCATAATTTTTTTCATAAAAGAAATGTCTATATGCTTATTTTCACATTCTTTATAAATATTTTCCATCACTTGTTTCCATCTATCTATTTGTGAAAGTGAGATGTTTTTTTCTTTTTTATAATTTGCTATTTGTTTTACTGCTTCGAACCTTTTTGAAAGAATCAAACATATTTCTTTGTCTAACTCATCAATAATTTCCCTATACTGTTGAAGCAAAGTGTCTTGTGTATTTGTTGCAGTAGAAATGTTCAGACTATGTATTAGTTGAGCAAATTCATTCGGTGTTAGTTGTTGATTTTTATCGCTTAAAGAGTTTTCAGGCGTTTGATGTACTTCTATCATCAATCCATCGGTGCCTAAAAAAAGAGCTTTTTGAGCAATTTCGTAAATATACTTTTTATCTCCTGCAATATGACTTGGATCACAAAAGATAGGAATTTCGGGATGCAATCGTTTTAATTCAATAGGAATTTTCCATAAAGGATTGTTGCGATAAACACCGGTTTCGGAAGTCAAAAAACCTCTGTGTATGGCTGCCATTTTAGTGATTCCGAGTTTAGCAAAACGTTCAAAAGCTCCTATCCACAAATTAATATCCGGAGCTATCGGGTTTTTAATCATTATACTAATATCTGTTCCGGCAGCTGCATCAGCAATGCCTTGTACTAAGAAAGGATTAACGGTTGTGCGTGCTCCTATCCAAAAATGAGTAATGTTATAACGCAATGCTATTTCAAGATGCTGAGGTGAAACAATTTCAATGCACGATTGAATTTGATATTTTTTTTGTATTTCTTGTAGCCAAATAAGTGCATTTTCGCCAACTCCTTCAAAACTTTTTGGAGAAGAACGAGGCTTCCATATTCCACAACGAAACAAATCAATATTTCCTTGCTGGTGTAAGGCTGCTGCTGTCGCAAAAACTTGTTCTTCCGACTCGGCACCACAAGGACCTGCTATCAGTAAGCGTTGATTTTTCTTTTTTTGTATGATAGGATGAATAACAAACATTCTGAGTATTATATAATTATATGTATTTATTGTGAATAAAAAAAGTACTAAATACTTAGATGCAAATTTACATAAAATTTCTCTATTCTAATTAAGAGAAAGACTAAGAAAATCTTTTGTTTTTATTTATGATTTATTTGTTTTTTTTCTATTTTTGTAAAAAACTCTCATTATGGAACAAAATGTATTGTTTGCATTTTTATTAACTCTATTGGCTGGTTTGGCTACGGGAATTGGTGGCTTGATAGCACTATTTGCAAAACGCACGAACAAAAGTTTTTTATCTTTTTCGTTAGGACTTTCGGCGGGCGTAATGATTTATGTCTCTTTTGTTGAATTATTAAGACAAGCAGAAGATTTGCTTACTATAGAAATAGGGAAACAAGCGGGACTTATACTTACAGCTACCTGTTTTTTCTTAGGTATGCTATTTATTGCTATTATCGATAAATTAGTGCCTTCTCATGAAAATCCACATGAAATGCGTTCAATAGAAAGCATGCACACACAACCTCCTAAAGATCAAAAATTAATGAAAATGGGAATTATTACAGCGATTGCTATTACGATTCATAATTTTCCGGAAGGCATTGCTATTTTTATAAGTGCAATGGAAAATCCTTCTTTAGGTATTGTCATTGCTGTGGCTATTGCTATTCATAATATACCTGAAGGTATTGCAGTGTCAGTCCCTGTTTTTCATGCTACCGGCAATAAGAAAAAATCGTTTTATTTGGCATTCTTATCGGGATTAGCCGAACCTATTGGGGCAGGAATTGCCTATTTATTTTTAGCTCCCTTCATTTCACCGTTTATTTTAGGATGTGTATTTGCCTTTGTTGCAGGGATTATGATTTTTATTTCTTTTGATGAACTGCTTCCTGCCGCTCATGAATATGGCAAACATCATATTTCCATTTATGGTCTTATTGTAGGAATGATGGTAATGGCAATTAGTTTAATCTTGTTGATTTAAAATAACTTATATTCCATACCCAAAATTTTTTAAGCGATTTTCGTTATTTCTCCAATCTTTTTGTACTTTAACACTCAAAGATAAATACACTTTTTGACCAATAAACGCCTCAATTTCAATTCGTGATTCTATGCCTAATTTTTTTATTGCTTCTCCTTTATGACCCAATAAAATTGCTTTCTGACTTTCTCTTTCCGTATAAATTACGGCATCAATACGTGTTATATCTTTACTTTCTTTATAGGAAAGAATTTCTATTTCAACACTGTAGGGAATTTCTTTTTTATATAAAAGCAAAATTTTTTCACGAATAATCTCCGATACAAAAAATCGTAATGGACGATCGGTTAGTTCGTCTTTTGAAAAATAAGGCGGACAAACAGGAAGTAATTCTACTATTTTTGTCATTAATTTTTCAAGACCTGTTTTTTTTGTCGCTGATACATTAAATGTTTCTCTATGCATTAGTATTTCTTCCCAATAAAGTTGAGTGGCAGTTACTTGTTCGGCTGTAGCTCTGTCTATTTTATTGATAACTAATATTATTGGCAATGTTTTTATTTTTTCTATAATTGCTTCATTGTAGTTTTTTTCGTTTACTTCAACTACGTAAATTATCAAATCGGAGTCTTGCAAGGCAGTATTTACGTATTTCATCATGTACTCTTGCATTTTATAGTTTGGCTCAAGCAATCCGGGGGTATCGGAAAAAACAATTTGAAAATTCTCATCATTGACAATTCCCATAATTCGATGGCGGGTCGTTTGTGCTTTTGACGTAATAATAGATAGTTTTTCTCCAACTAAAGCATTCATTAGAGTTGATTTCCCTACATTTGGATTACCTAGTATGCTAACAAATCCCGCTTTATGTTCCATTTAGTATTTTATTTTATTTTCATTATTTAGCCAAGCCATAAAAGGCTCTTTACTTTCTTCTTCCATATCATAACGTAAAGTCGGAATTTTTCTTTTTGAATATGATAAATTCAATTCTTTATAGATAAAATCGTCGTCAAATCCGGCTTCTGCTGCTTGTTTTTTATCAGCAGCAAAAACTAAACGTTCTAAATGAGCCCAATAAATTGCTCCTAAACACATCGGACAAGGTTCGCAACTAGAATAAATGGTGCAATCTTTTAAATGAAATGTTTTTAATTTTTTACATGCTGCTCGTATTGCCGATATTTCGGCATGAGCACTTGGGTCGTTTTTATATGTAACCACATTGGTTCCTTTAGCAATAATTTTATTGTTTTTCACTATAATAGCTCCAAAAGGACCTCCTTTACCTTTCTTTACATTCTCGACTGCCAAATCAATTGCTTGTTGAAGAAATTTCTTATCTCGATTTTCTTTTGTACTCATAATGGCTTATTTATGTAAATCATTGCAAAAATAAATAAAATTTCTTTTGAAAAAAAGCCTAAGTTGCTTCTATTATTAAATAATTTATTTTACTTTTGTAAATTCAATTTTAAAAACTTTATTACGTGATGTTTAAATGTAAAACGCTTATAATCATTCTTTTTGCTTTATCTGTTTTCAATCTTTATTCTCAAACTATTTCCCCTGATTTTAAAGACGGAATGATTTATGTTAAATTAACCGATGATTTTCCATTAGATAAAATTGCTCCTGCGGCAAGTGGAAACCCTAACGAAACTACCAATGGAGGAATTATTACTAAAATTCCTATTAATCAATTTTCTTTTTTAAACAAATTATTTAAACGTTATAATGTCATTTCTATTCATCGTCCTTTTACTATCTATGAAAATCCTAAATTATTACGCATATTGCAAATTGAATTTAATGAAATAAATGATATTGAAAGTTTTATAACAGATTTAGGAAAGATAAAAGAAATTGAATATGCCGAAAAAATTCCTATTGATAAAATCTGTTGGACACCTAATGACCCTTTATATAGCACTAATATCGACGGAGGAAATATGCGATGGCATTTAGATATGATAAAAGCCGATTCGGCATGGGATGTTCAAAAAGGTTCCGCATCTATTAAAGTTGCTGTAGTGGATAATTTTATATGGGGGGACCATCCTGATTTGTTGATAGATTCGGTCAATTTATGTAAAATTTCCTATGATTCCGACTTAGGTTATACATCAACTTTAGGTAATTCGGCTACCATACCTCCTGCCAGTTATACTTCGCAATCATCTACCCAAACAGCTTATTCAGCATCGCATGGAACTCATTGTGCAGGATTAGTTGGAGCTATTAACGATAATGGTATTGGTATTGCTTCTATTGGTGGAGGAGTAACTTTAATGGGAGTGCGTGCTGCTTCCGATGGCGGAACTTTAAGTTATACGTATCAAGGAGTCCAATGGGCTGCGGGAAATGGTGCCAAAGTTATTAGTATGTCATTCGGTTCTTCTTATTATAGTCAAACCATTGAAATTTTTTTACAGGTTTTATACGAAGCCGGTATTGTATTGGTAGGTGCTGCCGGTAATGAAGGAGATCAAGGTAATCCGGTACATTACCCTTCCGAATATGCAAGTGTTATTTCTGTTGCAAGCGTTAATGGAGATAAAAAACTGTCTTATTTTTCACAACATGGCGATAGAGCCGAAATTGCAGCTCCCGGAGGTTTTATTAGGTCAATTACAGTATATCCTAATGTGTTAAGTACAACATTTTGTAAATCGTATTTTTTAAGATCAGCTTATCCTACTTTACAAAACACCTATTATGATGGTATGCAAGGCACTTCGATGGCATGCCCTATGGCAGCAGGATTGTGCGGATTAATGCTTTCTAAAGATAGCACTTTGTCGCCGCAAGAAATAAAATACAGACTACAAAAAACGGCTTTACCGCTTCATCCGGCTTCTAGCACACAAATTAACGGAAACGGATATATCAATGCTTATGCCGCTTTAACTTTTAAAGAACTGTTAGTAAGAGATACCGTTTATTTTTCCAAAAACGCAGATATTTCCGATACTATTCATATTAAAGCTACCGACAGTTGGCAGATTTTGGATATGCCTTCATGGATAACAATTGATGATAGCATAGGAACCAAAGGAATATCTGTTGTAAAACTAACAACAAACAGTGAAAACACCGGCAGTGAAAATCGAGAAGCAATGATGCAAATTCAGATGGATGATATTGTAAAAGACATTCGTCTTATTCAATTAAATTATGATTTATATATAAACAACAATCCTCATTATGTAGTTTTTTCCGGAGGAAAAATCAATTCGGATACGATTATTATCAATTCAAATGTCGATTGGAAAGTAAGCAATTCTTCTTCATGGCTTGGTATTAATAAAACATCGGGTAATGGGAACGATACCATTATTATTCATTCTAAATCTGCTAACACATGGGGATATAATCGTCTTGATACTATGTATATTCAAGGACTTAATTTTATGTACGATTCGGTAATTATTATGCAAAAAATTCCTGATTTTTTAAAGTGGAATGCTTCGTTTACACAAATCGGACCTGCTACTACAGATACGGTATCAATAATGGTTTACTCGAATGTTAATTGGAGCATTACCGGCGATTATTCTTGGATAGAACCCGATAAAACTACCGGAAGCGATTCAATGTTAATTATTTTTACTATTTTAGAAGATAACACTTCAGGAGAAGAAAAAATAGCTTCGTTTGATTTAACCAATGGGAAAATTACAAAAAACCTTAAAATCACTCAAAAAAGCGACCTTTCGATTAATAATTTACTAACGAATCAAGAAACAATACTTTATCCTAATCCTACTTCAACAACACTCAACATTCAAAATACGGCTGTTGCTTCTATAAGAAAGATTGTTTTATATGATGTGTTAGGAAATTTGATTGTATCTTATCACGATTTTACGAATAATACAATTAGTATTGCTCATTTGTCGAAAGGAGTTTATATTGTAGCTGTTTTAATGAATGATAATTCAGTTACTTATCAAAAAATTATTAAATTATAAAAAAGGCATAATAATTGTCAAAAAACTTGAATTAATATTTAATATTAAAGAAGAAAAAAATGAGGAAGACCGTTGCAATTTTTATTATAACACTTATTACAGTTGCATTTGCAAAAGCTCAATTAGTTTATCCCAACTATCAAGACGGAATTATTTATTTTAAATTAAATGATGATGTTGAGTTTAAAGTCAATGAAGATTTAACAGTAGATTTATCCGAATTTCCCACTTTACAACATATTTTTGACAAATACGAGATTACGGCACTCAGTCGACCTTTTTATTTATTCGATAATAAAGATTTATTGCAAACTATTCGTGCCGAATTTTTAAAAGTAAAAAAAGTAGACGAATTAATAGAAATTTTAAGTGCACAAGATATCATTGTTTTTGCCGAAAAAGTTCCTTTGCATAAAATATTATGGACACCCAACGACCCTTATTATACCGGTAATTTAAAATGGCACTTAGATATGATTAAAGCCGATTCGGCATGGAATGTACAGCGAGGAAAAGCATCTATTAAAGTAGCTATTATTGATAATTTTGTTTGGGGAGATCATCCTGATTTACAAATTAGCACTTCTAATCTTTGTAAGTTTACGGCATCCAATAAGTATACCGTTGGGAGTGCCTCTCCTTCTTCTGTTTCAATTCCACAAGGAAGTACATCCGCCGCTTACGACGCTTCGCATGGCACGCATTGTGCAGGATTAGTAGGTGCTATTAATAACAATAGCATTGGAATAGCATCTATCGGAGGCGGCGTTACATTAATGGGAGTAGCAACTAGTTTGGAATCTAATCCTAAATACATTAGCTATGGCACCGAAGGCGTACAATGGGCGGCTAACAATGGAGCTAATGTAATAAGTATGTCTTACGGAACTTCTTCAACAAGCTATACAGAACAAACAATTTTAAAATTATGCTATGATGCCGGAATAGTATTAGTAGCTGCTGCCGGAAATGAAGGAGATGAAGATAATTATATTTCGTATCCTGCAGGATATTCTACTGTAATTGCTGTGGCTTCTGTTGATGGAGATGGCAAATTATCTTATTTTTCGCAATGGGGATCAGGAAGAGCAGATATCGCTGCACCGGGAGGATTTATAGAATCAATGACTTATCCCAATATTTTAAGTACCACTTATTGTAAATCTTATTTGCTTTCTTATTATTATCCAAGTTTTAAAAATACTTATTACGATGGTATGCAAGGCACTTCGATGGCTTGTCCTATTGTAGCCGGATTATGCGGATTATTACTTTCAAAAGATAGCACATTAACTCCTGCACAAATAAAGACACGTTTACAACAAACAGCCACTCCATTACACCCCGCTTCTCCTCATACGATTGATGGTTATGGATATATTAATGCTTATGAAGCATTAGGATATGAATATTTAGTGGTTTCCGACACCGTCCTTTTTTTCTCTTCAGAGGCTAATCAGTCAAGAGTTTTCACTATTGAAAGTTCGGTTAATTGGACAATCAACAATATTCCTTCTTGGCTAACAATAAATCCTACTTCAGGTAGTGCCGGCTCGACTCCTGTAACCATTACAACCAACACAAGCAATGACGGCGATACAACTTTATCGTCTCAGCTTAGCATTCAGGGAGCAGGAGAAGTGGGAATAAGATATTTAACCATTAATCAAGTAAATTATGTTTTAAGTATTGCCGTTTCTCCTAAATATACGGTGCTTAAAGGGGATAAAGGAAGTGCCGATACCTTATACATTGTCTCTAATTTAGAATGGGAAATTGAAAATGATTGCAATTGGTTAGGCATTACTAAAACTTCAGGTTCTGATAACGATACGATAGTATTCTATGCTAAATCAGCAAACACTTGGAGTATAAACAGAATTTGTACGTTAGTTGTCAAATCAATATATGCTATAAACGATACAATATATATCGAACAACGCCTTCCCGATTTTATTAAATTAAGTGCTCCGTCAGCGATATTGGCAGTTAATAATGGAAGTACGGTTGAAGTTGATCTTTTATCCAATGTTGAATGGACTATTACCGGAGGACAAGATTGGGTAAATATCAATACGACAAGCGGTCGAGATTCGGTTAAACTTGTTTTTACCGCCTTATCCGAAAACACAAGCGGAAGCAATCGTAATGCAACTTATACTATTACCGATGGCGTTATATCACGCAATTTAACGATTACTCAACAAAGCGATGTGTCTGTATTGGAAGCAGATTATCATGAACAACCCATACTGTTTCCCAATCCTGCACAAGATAAACTAAATATTAAAACAGCAAATAATCAATTTGTTGCAATTGAAGTTGTTGATATTATCGGCAAAACGGTAGAAAAATTTGAGTCAAAGAAGAATGATTTTCAAATCGATATTGCCGACTATCCGAAAGGTGTTTATATCATTAAGTTTATAACAGCTTCGAACACTATTGTTTATAAAAAATTTATAAAACAATAAATTAACTGATTTTTTCAATGGTGTTGATGTTGTTTGTCTTGCACATTTGAACGTTTATCTGCTTTTTTATCGTCAGCATCATAACCTAATTGATTGATAACATTTCGAATAACGTCAGGATTGGTTTTTTTAGCATTGTATTTTACAGTAATTTTAGATGTTTTAATATCATAGTCAACATCCCTAATTCCTTTTTCGTAAATTAATCCCATTTCGATTTTTTCTTTACACGAATGGCAATCTCCATTGGTTTGAATAATGATATTGCAAATATTATTTTGTTTTTTCTCTTTGGTTATTTTATTTTGAGAAAAACTCATTTGCAATGCAAAAACTAAACTTAATGTTATTACAACTTCTTTCATATTGATAGTATTTTATGTGTTTTTCAATGTAAACCTTACTCCGCAATAACCCATAATCCCGTCTATTGGTCCCCAAATAATTGAAGAGTCAAAATATTGATTAAACGGGTCTTCCGAAGCTATAATCGGATTTTTTTGTTTATAATTAGTAATGTTTTCTGCTCCGACATAAATTTCAAAATATTTGAATTTCTTGGTAATTTGAGCATTTAAGGTAATAAAGTTAGGCGAATAATTAGCCAATTGATAATTTTCAGGATTGGTTTTCGTATTGGGCAACCTTTGGCTACCATGGAATTGAGTCGTAATATTAAACTTCCATTTATCAAATTTAGTTGCATATCCAATATTTATCAACGCCCTATGTTTTCCCGACAATGCTTTTTCTATTAATACATTATCAATAGTTTGCATAACATAATTGTATCTATAAGCTGTAATGATTTCAAATCCTTTAAAAGGATAAAGCATTAACTCGGCTTGAAAGGAATGAGCAAATGATTTTTTCCCTTCGGAATTATAAAAATACACAAACTGAGGATTTTTATCAACATCAACAATCACTTGATTAACAAAATCCGTATAAAAATAATCTATGATAAAAGTGGATTCTTTTCCTTTGATTTTAAATGTTTGCGTTATATTAGCTCCCATATTCCAAGCTTTTTCCGCTTTTAGTTTTTCTTTTATCACAAAGCTACGAGAGGTATTCATCAAAGCAGTATTGTCAATAAAAACATTCGGACTACGATAGCCTTTCCCCGCCGATAAACGTAAAGATGTTTGTTTTAAAAATTGCCATTTCAAATGAAAACGAGGTGTAACATACATACCATATAAACTATTATAATCTCCACGAATTCCTGCAATAACCACTAATTTATCATGATAAATAAAACTATATTGAGCAAATAAGCCGGGAACTGATTCCCGGCGTTGATAAGTAGTATCCATAAATTTTTCGTTAAATAAATCCGCTTGATAACTGAGCCCTGCATTAATTTTATGTTGCTCTTTTTTATCCATAAAATTTTCATAAATAATATTCAAATAGCCACTTAATTGATCGGCAAAATAAGTTTTAAGTCCTGAAAATCCATCATGTTTATGATAAGTAACAGAGGCAATAGTACCTATACTTTCGTGTTCGCCGGCAAGGAAAAAACCGTTTTTTGATATAAGATTCATTCTGTGTGTTTCAATTCCTATTCCATAGTGATTGCTTGTTAAATAATCTTTGGGTTTGTTAAACTTCATTTGCCCTCCTTGTCGATTTTCATATAAGTAAGAAGCTATTGTTTTGCCTTCCATTTTTCCATGTATCTCGTAATCCATTCGATACATCATATTTACTTGTGTATTGAGTGGTGCGTCAATGAATCCGTCTTTATTTCCATCTAACTTGATTGGTTGATTTTCAAAATGGAATAAAAACATATGGCTACTTCTCTTCCCAACAGGATAACGTGTATTCAAATTGAGTTCGGATTTAAGCATAGTGTTTAAAAAGGCATTCACAAATAATTTTTCTTTACTTCTTTCAGGATTTTTATAATTAACATCTATCTGTCCGGTAATAGATTCATAACCATTTATTACTGAAGAAGTCCCTTTTGAAATATTAATACTTTCCATCCATGCACCGGGAATATACATTAAACCAAAAGGAGCCGATAAGCCTCTAATATAAGGAGTATTTTCCAATAAGATTTGAGTGTAAATTCCGGCAAGTCCAAGCATCTGAATTTGCTTAGCACCTGTAATTGCATCACTATAAGTAACATCTATACTAACCGTATTCTCAAAACTTTCCGATAAATTACAACACGCTGCTTTGCGTATTCCATCTGTCGTAATGCTTTGAGTAAGTATAGGTCGCGAAGAAATATAAACAGTTTCGTCGGAAACAACCCTAATTTCCGACAGCTCAATATTCTTTTTAAGTCTTATGGAATAATGTTTTTTCACATCGTCAATCATAATAGTATCAGGCATATATCCCACAAAACTAACGACCAATTGATTGTTATGTTTTATTTTAGCAATACTAAAATTTCCTTTATCATCCGAAACCGTACCGATGTTTGTTCCTAACCAATGCAGAGTTGCGCCGGGTAATATTTCATCTTTTTGGTTATCATTTATTTCATAAACAGTTCCTTGAATTGTTTGTCCGTATATATGGTTGAATGAAAACAAAAATATTATTGATATGTTTTTTATAATTTTATACATAACGGTTTTTAATAAATTTCAACTGAAGCTACTTTTTATTTTTTGCATTGAAAAAATAAGCGACACACGCTATTAATTATTCATTGCAAATTGCTTTTGCCTTTTTCCCTTTCAGATATTTTAGTGACTAATATTTATTGATACGCCGCCGTAAAACATTGTGCCGTATACAGGGGCATACATAAATGCAGCATCGTCTAAATGTCTTTCGTCTTGAACATAATTAAAGATGTTGTTTACTCCGGCATACAATTTAAAAAGACTTAGTTTTTTAGATACTCTTGCATTAAATATCATATTGGGTTTGGTCTTCTTGATTTTTGATAAGGTTTCATCTTCGCTATAGTAGTCAATATACATGTTGCCTTGAAAGTTTCCGGTTACAGAAAATGTCCATGTTTTTGGACTGTATTCTATTTTTATATTGCCTGTTGTGGAAGGAAATCTTGAAATATACTTGCTCACTTTTTCATATTTAGTGCCAACCCAGTCTTCTCTTACATTTTTATATTTTCCGTGATTATAGGTAAAATCAACACCCATATCAAGATTTTTAGCTAAATTAGCCATTATTGATAGCTCAACGCCTTGTACAAAAGCATTGTCAATGTTTTTCCATTGATAATCATAGCCTAATGCAGCAATGTTTGAGTCGGCATCAGTAAAACCTATTTTGTTTTTCAAATCAGTACGGAATATATTTGTACTTATCCTTATTCTTTTGCCGTAGTAATCTGCTGAAATATTGTAGCTTATTGATCTTTCCGGATTTAGATCGGAAGATTTCCAAACTCTCGGTGAACCGCTGCAAAGATGTAAATCTTCTGAAAAACCGTATGGGGCACGAAATCCTGTACCTGCATTTGCTCGTAAAGTAAATTTTTTAGAAATTTCGTATTTTATTGCTAATCTTGGATTTACTGCGGTTTCGTCAAATTTTGTTTTTGGAAAATTTGTAGATTCAAACACTTGTTGGTCTGATGTGTATTTTTCTCCCGAATGATGGTGATCGAGTCTGATACCGGGAACTATCATTATTTTTTTGCCGATTGTCCATTCGTCTTGAATAAATAGTCCAATTTCTCTTGCCGATTTATTTGCTGTTGAACGATACGATTCGCCAAGAAAACTACTTGTTTCATCAACGACAACGTACATTCCCGATTCTTTAAGTACATCATAAAAAAATTGTAATCCAACAATTAAACTATGTTTTTTAAGTGTTGTATTAAAAGTTAAAGTTGATGTTAAAGAATTTTCATTTGCAAGATATGGTCTCATATCTCTTAAATCGGGGACTGTATCTCCATGTGTTGCCATATAATCATTCAAATAGGAATCGTTTGTAGCATTTCTATTATGATGTGTATAAGCGACACTTAAATTAATTGCCGATTTAGTTTTAATTTTTTTCTCGTAGTTAATAGATGCTTCGTATCTGTCGGTTGTAATGTTTTCTGTTCCATCGGTCAATGGATTGCGAAAATAGTCATCGGTTATGGTTCCTCCTTCGCGTTTTTCAAAAACTGATTTTCCACGAATAATAAGTTTATCATTTTTCATAAATGCATTGTTTATGTATAAACCAAAACCTGCATTTGTAAGATTTGACATTACTCTATCGGAAATACCATCTTTCTTCCTTACTTCTTTTGTTGTCATGCCGGGTCCTGTTTGGTCAATTGCACCTTCGGAATATCGTTGAGCAAAAACATTCAAACCAATATTTCCTTTTTCATTACGCATCGATGAATTAATATCAAATTTATTCGTTTTGTGATTGCCAAATTGAATATCAAGCGTAGTCGAAGGGACAAAGCTGGGTTCTTTTGTTACAATATTAATTGCACCGGCTATAGCTCCACTGCCATATAGTGCTGACCCAGCACCTTTTACAACTTCAATTTTGTCCACATCAATCGTGCTTAATTGTTGCAAACCATAAACTCCTGCCAATCCTGAATACATTGGCTGTCCGTTAATAAGCACTTGTGTGTGTTCTGCACCTAAACCCTGCATACGAACCATAGTAAAATTACAATATTGGCATTGATTTTCCACTCTCACGCCCGGAGTTCCTTCTAATGCTTGATAAATATTACATGCATTTTTATTTTCAATGGTTTTAGCTGAAATTATTTCAGTTCTTACGGGTACATTTTTCAAATGATGTTCGGATCTGGTGGCAGTAACAACAACCTGATCAAGCAATAAAACATCTTCTTCCAATTCAAAAAAGATTTTTACTGCTTTTCCTTTTTCCATTATCACCTCTCTCTCTTCCGATTTATATCCAACAGCCCGAGCCACTATTGTACACTTGCCAACAGGTAAATTTGCAAGTTTATAATGACCCGAACCATCTGTAGTTGTACCAATAGTTGTGCCTTTTACTACTATTGTTGCATAAGATATATGCTCTTTGGTTTTTGCTGACTTTACATCACCGAATAACATGGCATCGGTTTTTTCTTGTGATTTAGTACTACCAATTAATAACAAACCTAATAATAGAATTAATAATCGTTTCATTTTATCTGATTTTATTTTGAATTAATTTTTAAAACGCAAAATTAAAATAAAATAATAAATTTTATAATCGCTTAAAGTAGTGAATTTGTTAGTTTTTAATCATTATTATTAGTGATTTTGTATGCGAGAAATCAAAACTCTTGTTTTTTTGCTTTTTTCAAGTTAGTTAATATAAAATTTAATTTATCGTTTGTTTTTAAATTTCCATCAATGACGTGGAAGTGATATCCTTTGCGTTGCATTCCTCTAAACCAAGTACGTTGTCGTTTAGCAAATTGATGAATGGCTGTATTTAACAATTTTACCATTTCATCGTAAGTCAATTGATTGATAAGATACAATGTAAGGTATTTATACTCTAATCCGTAATATATTAAATCATCCGACGGTATTCCTTTTTTCAATAGTGCTTCGACTTCTTCTATCATTCCTTCTTGAAGACGTATATGTAAACGACTGGTAATACGTTTTCTTAACTCATCTCTTTCGTAATGAATATAAAAAATCAAAGGCTGAAATAATATTTGTTTCGATTTTTCAGGATTGTTTTTATAATAATCTTGAATTTCGATAGCACGGATTAATCGTTCTCTATCACAAGTATCGGTGTGATTATGAAGAGAAGTATAAGACATTAATAAGTTTATCAGTTCTTCCGTTGACATATTGTCCAATTTTTCTCTTAATGCTTTGTTTTCTTTAACTTCTTCTAAACGATAATTGTCTAAAACAGATGTGATATACATTCCGCTACCTCCGCAAAGTATCGCTTGGCGATTGCGATTGATAATGTCTTGGTAAGCATTATAAAAATCGCGTTGATATTCAAAAATATTATAGCGATAGCCCGGTTCTACCATATCTATTAAATGAAAAGGAATAAGTTTGCCTTTTATTTCATATTCCGTTAAATCTTTTCCCGTACCGATATTCATCCCACGATAAACCTGACGCGAATCAGCGCTTATAATTTCACCGTCAATCGCTTCAGCTAAAGCTACGGCTATCTGTGTTTTGCCGCTTGCCGTAGGTCCGATAATACAAGGTAACAGATTATTTTGCATTCTCTCTTTTATATTGTTGGTATTTGTTTCGTATCATTGCTTCTATTTCCCATTTCTGTGATACGATTAAAGTATAATAAGTAAAAGAACAATAAACCATAAATTCTTCTAATTCATTGCCTGTCAAACCGGTTATTTGCTGTACTATTTCAGGATTGTATTTTTGAGCAAGCTCTATTATTTCCTCTTGATGTTGCATCAACTCATTGTATTGTCGTTGCATTTTCGCTTTGCGACTATATTGTTCATAAAGAAAGGTAAAAGGGTGAGCTAAAGGTGTATTGGCTACTATATTTCCTCCGGTGTTTTGACTGTTGACTATTCTGGCTTTCTCTTCTTTGCTTAAATTCATATCGTCAATAATTGTGCTGTCTTGTTTGCGTGCCATTTCTTTTTTAAATAGCGGATAAGGTTTGATAGCATAAATTTTCACTTCACGCAACATAATCGATTTCATTAACAAGCGAATATAAACTCTTTCTTTAAGACGCAACAAAGAATCGTTCAACACAATGAATTCAGGATTATAGCCTACTCTTGTTATAGCAATCGTATCATAAGCTCTTACGCCTATCGAAAAATCACCTTTATCGTTGGAAAAAACAGTAGCTCCGGTTGTTAAGTTATGAATATAAGTGTTTTCGAGCGGCTGTGAAATTAAAAAGTCAATGATTTTACCTTTGAAAATAGCTTTGCTTTGAGCATATATGCCATAAACAAAAAAAAAGCAACAAATAGTTAAAACAAAAAATGTTTTTTTAAGCATATTATCCTATAATATTTTGCCAAAGACTCTTTATTAACAATTCATATAATGATGTATTATTTTTGCAAAAATACTAAAAAACTAAAAATGAAAGCATAGCTTCGCTCAATTAAAAAAAGAGAAAAACAAATCATTTATATGCTAACTTTCGTTAACTTATGTTTTATTCGTAAAAGAAGATTCAAATATATTGCAAAAAACAGAATGTTTTTTTAGAAAAAAATGTTATTTTTGCAAAGATTAAAAAATAAAAAACACATTATTATTTAGCATAAATGAAGAAAAAATTCTATGTCGTTTGGAAAGGGAGGAAAGAAGGAATATACGAGACATGGGAAGAATGTAAGCAGCAAGTAGAAGGTTTTCCGTCGCCTTTATACAAGTCTTTTCCTTCCTTGGAGGCGGCAGAAGAAGCTTTTCGAAAAGGAAGTCAACACTACTTGATTCCTAAGTCTAAGCAACGACCAATGCAAATGATTTTAGATGCTTTGTATGGTTCGCCCGTTGTTCCAAGCATTTCTGTTGACGGTGCGTACAGTAGTAAAACAAAACAATCGGAATATCAAGGAGTAGATACAAGTACAAAGAAGAGAATTTTTCACAAAGGACCTTTTCCCGAAGGGACCAATAATTTAATGGAGTTTTTGGCTTTGGTACATGCTTTGTCTTATTGTAAACGTTATAAATTAGACTTGCCAATATATAGCGATAGTGCAACTGCTATCAAATGGGTGCAACAAAAAAGGTCGCGTACAAAATTGGAATACAACGAAAAAAATGCTTCTCTTTTCGATTTGGTCAAACGAGCTGAAAAATGGCTGGAAAAAAACACTTATACCAATCCTATTTTAAAATGGGAAACGCAAGCTTGGGGAGAAATTCCTGCCGATTTTGGCAGAAAATAATGTATTTATGAATAAACGTCTACCTTTAAGTGTTGTATATATATTGCTATTATCGGCAGTATTTTTTTGGGGAGTCTCTTTTGTTTTTAGCAAAATTGTATTACAATACATGGATGCTTTTAGCATTCTCTTTTTTCGCTTGCTTTTTTCGAGCATATTATTAGTTCCCATCTTATTATTGTTTTATCGTCAATATGCTATAAAAATTCGACATATAAAGTTTTTAGCTCTATTATCCTTTTTCGAACCTTTTCTTTATTTTATAGGTGAAACGTTTGCATTACAACGTGTTAGTCCTACTATAACGGCACTTGTCATATCTACTATTCCTGTTTTTACAGCTATCAGTGTGTTTTTTGTATACAAAATTAAACTGTTAAAAATCAATGTTTTTGGAATTATTTTATCCTTTTTAGGGGTGTTTTTTTTAATATTTGGAAAAGAATTGGTGTGTTCGATAGACAGTATAGGTTTACTGTTTTTATTTTTAGCTGTTTTTTCTGCCGTATGCTATGGTTTGGTCTTAGCAAAAATAGCTAAAGAAATACATCCTGTTTGGATTACTGCTCTACAAAATATTATTTCTTTATTTTTATTTTTACCCTTAGTTATTGTTTTTGGAGAACCTATCCGACAAGGGATAACCCCTTTGTATTCTTTTATATCTCCTCAATTAGAATTATGGGGTTCATTAATAATTTTAGCCGTTTTTTGCTCTACCCTTGCTTTTATTTTTTATGCAATTGGAGTAAAAAACATAGGAGTAGCAAAAAGCAATGTGTTTTCCAATCTCATTCCTATATTTACGGCAATAACTTCGTTTATACTGCTTAATGAAGCAATGACTGCCAATAAAATAATAGGAATGATTGTGATTATTACGGGTGTTATATTGGCTCAATTAAAGAAAAAACAACAGACAATATAGTTTAATCTTTATTTTTAACGATTACATTTATTTTTTAAGGGACAATCCTCACATTTATTTTCCTCATTTTTAATTTTTCGCCTTCTTGATATCCATCTGAAAATAGTATAAGAAACAACTATTCCCAAGATTATATATACAATAATTTCTTGCCACATACAATTTTATAAAAACAAAATCCCCACTTGATATACTATCAACGAAACGAGCCATGCTAATGAAGTTGTATAAAACACAACAAATATTGCCCATTTTAAATTGGCTTCTTTTCTAATAGCTGCTATTGCTGCAACACATGGGAAATAGAGTAAAATAAAAATCATTAAAGTATAGGCGACCAAAGGATTAAAAACTTTTTCTCCTATTCTGTCTCCACTTGTAAATGTTTGTTCTTTTAATTTTTTTTGTAATCCGACATTTCCGTCTTCATCATCGTTGGTTTGATATAAAACACCCATAGTGCTAACAACTACTTCTTTAGCTGCTAATCCGGTAATTAAACTTACTCCGATTTTCCAATCAAATCCTAAAGGACGAATAGCAGGTTCAACAAAATGACCAAGTTGTCCTATATAGGATTTTTCCATTTTTTCCGATTTCCGTAGAAAATCAATTTCCGCAATTTTTTCGTTTTTTATAGAAGCGTTTAGCGTAAGGTCTGTTTTGATATTTTTTATTTGCTTATCATAATCTACTGAATATTCAATATTTTGAGGAAAATAACCCAAAGCCCAAATAATAATGGATGCTAAAAGAATGACCGTTCCCATTTTTTTGAGATATTGTACAGCCTTGTGCCACATGTGGATTGTCGTATTTTTAAGTGTCGGAATACGGTAAGGAGGAAGTTCCATTACAAAAGGGGCATCTTCGCCTTTGAGGATTAATTTTTTTACTAAAAGAGTGGTTAAAACGGCAAATAAAATCCCTATCAAATAAATAGAAAATAAAATTAATCCTTGGCATTTGGTAAAAAAAGCAGAAATAAGTAATACATAAACAGGCAAACGAGCACTACACGACATAAAAGGAATGGCAAGCATTGTTAAAATACGGTCTTTACGATTTTCTAATGTACGAGTAGCCATAATAGCAGGGACCCCACAACCAAAACCCATTAACATGGGAATAAACGATTTGCCATGTAAGCCCATTTTATGCATAATTCTGTCCATAATAAATGAAGCACGAGCCATATAGCCGCTGTCTTCCATAAATGAAATAAAGAAAAATAAGATTAATATATTAGGTAAAAATACAATAACACCTCCTATTCCTCCGACAATTCCATCTATTAACAAATCTTTTAACATCCCATTGGGAATTACACTTCTTAGTAACTCGCTCAGCTTGCTTATCGACCATTCGATACCTTCCATGGGATAGCTTCCTAAACTGAAAGTGGTTTGAAACATTAACCACATAAATAAAATAAAAATAGGAAATCCTAAAAATTTATTTGTTAATAGTTTATCTATTATTAATGAGTAATTTAGTTGTTCTACTTTTCCTGCTTTGTAAGTTTCATTAAGCGCTCCGCTAATAAAACCGTATTTAAAATCAGTAACTATTGTTTCCGATTTTTCTTTGTATTCTCTTTCTAAATTAGCAATTTCCGATTCCGCAGTTTCTATAATTTCGTTGTAATTGGCACAGTTTTTTAAAATTTTTCGAGTGGCTTTATCATTTTCAATCAGTTTAATAGATAAATAACGTGTCGAATAGTTATCGGCTATTTGTTTGTTTTCCTTTATTAGACTTTGAATTTTTTTGATTGAATTTTCAATATTCTTACCGTAATTAATATGAATATGTCTTACGATAGGGTCTCTATCTTCATAAACATCAATAATCTTTTTTAGTAACTCATCAATTCCTATTCCTTTTGAAGCAATAGTCGGAATGATGGGTATTCCCAACATTTTTCCTAAAGTATCGTAATCGAACTCAGCACCGCTTTTTTCCAATTCATCGTACATATTCAATGCAATAATCACTTTGATATTCATATCAATCAATTGGGTAGTAAGGTATAGGTTGCGTTCCAAATTCGAAGAGTCAATAATATTGATAACAATATCGGGTTTTTTTTCAGTGATATAATTTCTAACATAAAGTTCTTCGGGAGAATATTCCGTAATAGAATAGGTACCGGGTAAATCGGCAATTTTGAAGGTATAATTAAATTTTTTTATGCTTGCTTCTTTAGTGTCAACGGTTACTCCTGCATAATTTCCAACGCGTTCGTGCGAATTAGAAGCATAGTTAAAAAGAGTTGTTTTACCGCTATTAGGATTTCCTACTAATGCAATATTAATAGTATTGCATTTTTCTTTTGCCGATGTTTTTAGTTTTTCTTCATCTATTATTCCGGTAAAATTATTGCAAAATTTATTGTCTTCGCATTTTGCTACTATTACTTTTATTAACTTAGCTTCGGAGCGACGAAGAGAAACATAATAATCCATAATACGGTATTCGGCAGGGTCTTGCAAAGGAGCTTTTTTAATGGCTGTAACTTTTTTTCCCCTTATAAATCCCATTTCTATAATCCGTTTTCGAAAAGTGCCGTGTCCTAATACTTTTACTATGATAGCTTCTTGTCCATCTTCTAATTGCGACAACGGGATTTCTTTTATTTTGCTCATTTTTTATTATTCTTTTATTGTTTGTTTGAAAAATTAATCCCAAAACGAAGAAAAGCAAGTAAACAATTCTTTAGTTTGGTATCGGTTCCTGCCGGATTTATAATGTATTGCAAATCGGGTTGAATAAAGAAATTTTCCCCCAGCTGTGCTTTATAAGTTAATTCAATAGCTGTTTCACTACCTATGTCGTTGTTGATACCTGAATGGACAACGGCTATTCCTAAAATATCATTTGTGCGCTTTTTAAACATGCTTTTATAATTTAATCCAAAACCGATATAATACCATTTTTCGTTGATATTCTTAGGTTTAATGCTTGCTTGCAAAAAAGAGGACAATTCTTTTCCCGATAGTTTTTTTTATAGAGTTTAATCGACTACTAATAGATACCATAATTCTGAAGATAATTTTCAGTAAATTGATGCAAAAATAACATCTTATTAAGACATACGCTATCCCTAATAATTATGAATTTTAGGAAAAACTATCATTAAAAGTAGTGAGTTTTCAGAAAAGTACTTTCAGTTGATATTAACTGAATAAATAAAGCAACCATTAACAGAACTTAAAATTTCTTTTTGATTTCTTTTAACATTACTTTTGTCATTGCGTCCAAATCGTATTGGTAGTTAAGTCCCCAATCTCTTTGAGCAATGCTATCATCAATGCTTTGGGGCCAAGAATTAGCAATGGCTTGACGAAAATCGGGTTGATAAGTAATGGTGAAATCAGGCATTTCTTTTTTTATTGCTTTAAAAACATCATCGGGGCAAAAGCTCATTCCACCGACATTATAACTGTCGTCAATGCTTAATTTATTGGCATCGGTTTCCATTAATTGTATCGTTGCCTTAATGGCATCGGGCATAAACATCATGGGCAAATAAGTGTCTTTTTCTAAAAAACATTGATACGTTCCTTTTTTAATTGCCTCATAATAAATCTCTACAGCATAGTCTGTAGTCCCTCCGCCTGCTTCTGTTTTATAGCTGATAAGTCCCGGATAACGAACGCTGCGTGTATCTACGCCATAGCGTTTTCTATAATATGCTATCCAGCGTTCCCCTGCTAATTTACTGATTCCATATACAGTATTAGGGTCCATAATACATTGTTGAGGTGTGTTTTTTATAGGAGTAGAAGGACCAAAAACAGCAATAGAACTGGGCCAAAACAAACGTTTAACTTTTAATTCTTTTACCATTTCTAAAATATCAAGCAAGCCTTTCATATTAATATCCCACGAAGGAAGAGGTTTTTTTTCGGCATTGCCCGATAAGATAGCAGCCAAATGGTAAATTTGTGTAATGCCATGTTTTTTAACTACTTCGGCGACTTTATTTACCTCTAAAACATTTAACATTTCAAAAGGACCGCTTTCCATAATGTCTTTATCTGCTTGACGAATATCGGAAGCATAAACATTTGAATTTCCATGTATTTTACGCAATTCTAACGTTAAATCAGACCCTATTTGACCGGCACATCCTAATACTAATATTTTGTTCATAATATTTTTTATTATAAAAGATTTTTAATCGTTGATTATCATTTTCTTAACTTGCAAAAGCATCCGTTTGACGAAATTGAAAATCGAATTGCAAATTTACATAAAAATGTATCATGTATGTCGCATAAAATGGAAAATTCTTTTTGTTTTTATGCTCAACTTGTTGCAAAGAGCATAGTGCACCTATTAATTCGTTAATAAAAGATTTGTTTTGCTTTAAAACCGATTCGGGAGTGTTTCGAGTATATAGCCTTATTTTAATAACACACCGCTTATATAAGAATGTTACTGATAAACAAGTAGATTGAAGAAATTAGCAAAAAAAATGTGATAATATTTGCGTTTTTTTCACCTTCTAATTGTTTTTATTATATCTTTGCAAAAACAATTATTAATCGCAGTAAAAAAATGAAAAAATGAAAAAAATAAACCTTTTATTAATTTTAAGTCTCACAGCCGTTTTGTTTGCCGCTTGCGAAAAAAATTGCATAGGTAAACGCTCAAAAGATGTAAAACCTATTGATTGGGAGAACTACAATGACGTATCTACCGTGTATTGGAATTATGTTTCCCTATATTCGGAAAGAAAGCAAGAAGATGAAGGAAAAACAATAAAAATTTCAGGATGGAAGGCTTGGTCATACGATGCTTTTTCTTTATGTGATGATGCTAAATATGCAGATAGAAATTTAGGTTATGTTGCTGCTTTTCCACATGTATACATATACTTTAATTTTCCAGAGGCTTACACCATACTGGACACATGTGATTTAACAAAAAAATGCTTTATCAAAGGAAATCTATCTTTCTTTATAATAAAAGGAGGAATGTGTACTAAGGCTGAACCGATAATTGAAGTTACAAATATAAATGATATTTACTTTAAATAAAAAGGGAAAAAAAATGAAAAAAATAAACCTTTTGTTAATTTTAAGTCTCACAGCCGTTTTATTTGCTGCTTGCGATGAATTTTGCGGAATAGAACCTCCCCTAGATATAAAACCCATAGATTGGAAAAACTACAATGATGTATCTACCGTATATTGGAATACCTATTCTAATAAAAAACTTAAAAATTTTCCACGTGATAAAGAAATAATGATATACGGTTTGGTTTATTTTTCAGATTCCTACTACATTAATGAAAGTAGGTTTGAGTTAGTTAATGGTTTTAGTGACCTATTAGGCGATGATGTTCCTCCTGAAGTTCACGTTACAATTATAATTCCTTCCCCTGAAGTTCGAACAGTGTTTAACAATTACGATTTTTTAAAAAGATGCTATGTAAAAGGAAAGTTAGGATTTGCCAAGTTAGGTTCGGGGATTTGCACAAAATTTGAACCTACTATGGTTATTACCGATACAAATGATATTTATTTTAAATAAGAAGGAGGGAAAAATGAAAAAAATAAACCTTTTATTAATTTTAAGTCTTGTAGCCGTTTTGTTTGCTGCTTGCGGAAAATTTTGTTTGGAAAAACGTCCCAAAGACATAAAACCTATTGATTGGGAGAATTATAATAATGTTTATGATGTATTTTATAATTATTACCGATTATGTTCTGAACAACGATATGAAGACAGTGAGAAAACCATAATGGTATCCGGATGGCTATATCGCCTATGGGGAGGCGGATTAATTTTGAGAAATATTCCAAATCACACAAATGAAAATTCCGAATACCCTAGGATTAGTTTACTTGCTTTTAGAGTTAACGAAGAACTCTATGCAAAAATAGATACATGTGATTTAACAAAAAAATGTTTTGTTAAAGGAGAATTAATTTTTGGTTGTGCGGAGGCTGGATTATGTTCAACATCTGTTCCTTTGATAATTATAAAAAATGCAGATGATATTTATTTTGAATAAAAAATAATCAAAAAATGAAAAAAATAAACCTTTTATTAATTTTAAGTCTCGCAGCCGTCTTGTTTACCGCTTGCGGAAAAGATTGCAAAATAAAGTATCCCAAAGATATAAAGCCTATTGATTGGAAAAATTACAATGATGTTCATACGGTATTTTGGAATTATTATACCTTATGTTCGGAAACTAAAGAAAACGATAGAGGCAAAGAAATTAAGGTGTCGGGATGGGTATCACAAGGGAAATATAAAAGTGCCTTATTTTTTGTTGAAGACGTATCGAAAATAAACGATAATAACAATACTCCTTTGACTATTGGTAATATCCCGATATGTTCCGAACATATAGAATTACAAAGTATATTGGATACATCTGATTTGAAAAAAAAATGTTATGTAAAAGGAATATTAAATTTTGATTGTTTATATGTGATGTCGAGAGTATGTGAGTCAAAATCCAGACCGAAAATATATGTAATAAATGCAGATGATATTTACTTCAAATAAAAAGGAGGGGAAAATGAAAAAAATAAACCTTTTATTAATTTTAAGTCTCGCAGCCGTCTTGTTTGCTGCCTGCAAAAATTGTATGTTAAAACCTCCTAAAAATGTAAAACCTATTGATTGGGAGAACTATAATAGTGTTTATGATGTATTTTATAATTATTACCGATTATGTTCTGAACAGCGATATGAAGACAATGAGAAAACCATAATGGTATCCGGATGGCTATATCGCCTATGGGGAGGCGATTTTATTTTGAGAAATATTCCAAATCACACAAATGAAAATCTTGAATATCCTTGGATTGGGATAAAAACTTTTGAAGTTGAAGAAGAATTCAATGCAAAAATAGATACGTGTGATTTAACAAAAAAATGTTTTGTTAAAGGAGAATTAATTTTTGCTTGTTTGCATAGTGGATTGTGTTCAAGTTCTATTCCTTTGATAATTATAAAAAATGCAGATGATATTTATTTTGAATAAAAAATAATCAAAAAATGAAAAAAATAAACCTTTTGTTAATTTTAAGTCTTGCAGCCGTCTTATTTGCTGCTTGCGGAAAATTTTGTTTGGAAAAATGTCCCAAAGACATAAAACCTATTGATTGGGAGAATTATAATAGTGTTTATGATGTATTTTATAATTATTACCGATTATGTTCTGAACAGCGATATGAAGACAGTGAGAAAACCATAATGGTATCCGGTTGGTTATACCGCCTATGGGGAGGCTATTTTATTTTGAGAAATATTCCAAATCACACAAATGAAGACTCTGAATTTCCTAGTATTCAATTGCTTATTTATGGAATTGAAAAAGAATTCATTGCAAAAATAGATACATGTGATTTAACAAAGAAATGCTTTGTTAAAGGAGAATTAATTTTTGGTTGTGCGGAGGCTGGATTATGTTCAACATCTGCTCCTTTGATAATTATAAAAAGCGTAGATGATATTTATTTTGAATAAAAAATAATGAATAATGAAAAAAATATGTCTTTTGTTGATTTTAAGCATCACAGCCGTCTTGTTTGCTGCCTGCAAAAATTGTATGTTAAAACCTCCTAAAAATGTAAAACCTATTGATTGGGAGAACTATAATAGTGTTTATGATGTATTTTATAATTATTACCGATTATGTTCTGAACAGCGATATGAAGACAATGAGAAAACTATAATGGTATCCGGATGGCTATATCGCCTATGGGGAGGCGATTTTATTTTGAGAAATATTCCAAATCACACAAATGAAAATTCCGAATACCCTAGAATTAGGTTACTTACTTTTGAAGCTGAAGAAGAATTCAATGCAAAAATAGATACATGTGATTTAACAAAAAAATGTTTTGTTAAAGGAAAACTAATTTTTAATTGTTTGCATAGTGGATTGTGTTCAAGCTCTGTCCCTGAAATAATTATAAAAAACACAGATGATGTTTATTTTGAATAAAAAGGAGAAAAAAATGAAAAAAATAAACCTTCTGTTGATTTTAAGTCTCGTAGCCGTTTTGTTTACTAATTGCGGAAAACCGAATAACGATAGTGAATATCAAATATCTATAAATGAGACCATAGATATTGAATTGGCATCAAATTGGTCTACAGGATATTCATGGTACTGGGTTAATAAAAATGATGTTTCTGTTGTGGATACCTTAAAAAGCGTCTATATAATGGATACAACTAAAATAGGTGCAGAAGGTATAGAAGTTTGGTCGTTTATAGGTAAAAAGAAAGGTAAGTGTACAGTAACATTGTTATATAAACGATTTCATGATTCCGAATACGAAAATAAAAAAGATTTTTTATTTAAGGTAAAATAACTATACGCCTCAACAAATGGTGTATAGTGCTTGTTTTCAATAATTTGCGAAGCATAGAAAATTTGCATGCAAAATTTTATCGCAAGATATTTTTTTCTATTTCATAAACTTCCAAATCGGAAATATTAGCTTCAAAAATATTGAAACGTAAAAAAGTAATTTTTTTATGAAATCCTTCCAAACCGGCTGCACCCGGATTAATGTACAATAATTGATGGACTTCATCATACATAACACGTAAAATATGAGAATGTCCGCAAAGGAAAATATCAGGTTGATGCTTTTTTAGCAAGTGTAATGTATTCGTGTTGTAACGAGGGGGATAACCACCGATATGAGTCATATACACTTTTAGTTTTTCTACATTAAACACTTCTATTTCTTTACATTGATTTCTTATATCGCTTCCGTCAATATTGCCGTAAACAGCACGCAAAGTTTTGAATTCTTTTAGTTGATTAAAAACGGTTATGTTTCCAATATCGCCGCAATGCCATATCTCGTCGCATTCCGAAAAAAAATCAATTATCTTTGGATAAAGATAAGCATGCGTATCCGATAAGACCCCTATTTTCATTAATAAAATGATGAATAATTAATTAAACTTACTAACAGCTTATTAGATTATGTGTTTATTTGTAATGAATTAATGTAAAAAATTCTTTTTATTGAACAATTCTCAAAAACTCTACTGTTAAATCCCATACTTCTTTTACGGTTTTAATAAGCAGTCGTTCGGTGGGCGAATGCACTCCTCTAAGTGTAGGACCATAAGAAATCATGTCCATTTTGGGATATTTTTCTCCTATTAATCCGCATTCAAGTCCCGCATGAATAGCTAATACCAAAGGTTCTTTTTTAAACAAATTCAAATAGGCTTGTTTCAACACTGTCAATACTTCAGAATTAGGATTGGGAGTCCAACCCGGATAGCCTTCCGAATGTTCGACTTCGGCATTCATTAAGTTAAAAACAGAAGCAACCATATTGCAAGCATCTTCTTTTTTACTTTCAACGGAAGAACGCTGACTGGTTACCACTTTTATTTGATTGTTTATCATCTTAACAGAAGCCAAATTAGTCGATGTCTCGACAAAATTTTCAATGTCTTGTGCCATGGCTAATACTCCGTGTGGGCAGGCATACAGCGCTTCTACTAAATCGCATTGCGTAAATTCGTCAATTACAAATTCAGGGTTTTTGCTTGCTTCTATTTGTACTTCAACATCAGTATCACTTATTTTTAATTCTTCTTTAACAATAGCATCGAATTCTTTTATATAACGAATAAATTCTTCTTTTTTTGCATTGGGAATCATTACCAAAGCACTTCCTTCACGTGCAATTGCATTGTGTAGGTTTCCGGCATCAATAGTGGCTAAAGAAGCATCGTACTTAAACGTGGCATCGTATAAAATACGATTGAGAATTTTAACGGCATTTCCTAATTCTTTATTAATATCATCACCGCTATGTCCGCCTTTTAATCCTTTTACTTTTATTAAAAAAGGACTTGCGTTAGAAGGAAGTTTTTCTTTTTTAAAATCAATTGTTGCTGTTGTACTCTTTCCGCCGGCACAGCCAATAAAAAACTGTCCTTCGTCTTCGGAATCTAAATTAAGCAACATTTTTCCTTTTAACCAATTGGTTTTTAATTCAAAAGCACCTGTCAATCCGGTTTCTTCATCTACCGTAAACAAACATTCGACAGGTCCGTGTTCTATGGTTTTATCTTCTAAAATTGCCAAAGCTATTGCCATTCCTATTCCATCGTCGGCACCCAAGGTGGTTCCTTTTGCTTTTACCCACTCGCCGTCAATATAAGGCTGAATAGGATCTTTGTCGAAATCGAAAACCACATCCTTGTTTTTTTCACATACCATATCCATATGACTTTGAAAAATAACGGGAGTAACTTTCTCTTTTCCTTTAGTAGCGGGCTTACTTATTAAAACATTTCCTATTTCGTCTTTCTCTGTCTTTAATCCTAACTTTTTGCCCGTATCCATCAGATAAGCTATTATTTTTTCTTCTTTTTTTGACGGACGTGGAATTTGACAAATATCATAAAAATACTTCCATACTTTTTCGGGCTGTAAATTCAAAATTTCGTGTTTCATGTATTTATATTTTTTTAGTTAATGTCGTACAAAATGCACATGCCTTATAATCATTTACTTGTATGCAAAAATCAGTGGGGCATCTTCGTTTCATACTGTAAAAATTTTAATTATCATTAATAAAAATCAACAATGGATTTATTATTTGCAAATGTAATTATTTTTTTAATAAAAAGCTAAAAATAATTAAAATTAAAAAAAATGACATTCCTATTACAAAAAAGACTATTTTTGCAGTTGAAAATATGGATAGATTTGATTTGATTGCAACCATAAAAAATGCTAAACCAAAACATTCCCTTTCAATTATTTCCTATTCATTTTTTCATTAGTTTATTAAAATATTAATTTTTTAAATAATAAAAGAAATGGCTTATTTATTTACATCCGAATCTGTTTCGGAAGGACATCCGGACAAAGTATCAGACCAAATATCAGATGCATTATTAGATGAATTTTTACGTCGCGACCCTAATGCTAAAGTAGCATGTGAAACATTAGTAACAACAGGCTTAGTTGTTTGTGCCGGAGAAGTTAAAACAAAAGGATACGTTGATATTCAAAAAGTAGCAAGAGATGTTATTCGGCAAATCGGATATACCAAAGGAGAATATATGTTTGAAAGTAATTCTTGCGGTGTTATATCGGCTATTCACGAACAATCGCCGGACATAAATCAAGGTGTTGAACGTAAAGAAAAAGAAAATCAAGGTGCCGGAGATCAAGGGATGATGTTTGGCTATGCCGTAAAAGAAATGGATAACCTAATGCCTTTGCCCATAGAATTGGCTCATGTTTTTATGCAAGAATTGGCAAATATACGTAAAGAAGGTAAAAAAATGAAATACTTGCGTCCTGATTCTAAATCGCAAGTTACCATTGAATACAATGAAAAAGGAAAGCCGGTTAAAATTAATACAATTGTTATATCTACACAACACGATGATTTTATAAAAGCGAAAGATAATAGCAAAGCATCACAAAAAAATGCGGAAGAAAAAATGCTGCAAACCATTAAAACCGATATAGAAAAAATCTTAATTCCTCGTGTTAAAAAAATATATCCGGCACATATTCGAAAATTATTTACCAATGATGTTAAATTATATGTAAATCCTACAGGAAAATTTGTGATAGGCGGACCTCATGGAGATACGGGTTTAACCGGAAGAAAAATAATCGTAGACACTTATGGCGGTAAAGGAGCTCATGGCGGAGGTGCTTTTTCGGGAAAAGATTCATCGAAAGTCGATCGTTCGGCAGCCTATGCTGCACGCCATATTGCTAAAAATTTAGTAGCTGCCGGAGTAGCTAACGAAGTTTTAGTACAAATTGCTTATGCTATTGGTATTGCAGAACCTGTTGGTTTATATGTTAATACATTTAATACATGTAAATTAAAAGATAAAAACGGCAAAAAAATAACCGATATCGAAATTGCCGAAAAAGTAAATGCATTATTTGACTTGCGTCCTTTTGCAATTATAGAACGTTTCGGTTTAACCAATCCTATTTTCTTACCCACGGCTTCTTATGGACATTTCGGTCGAGATTCTTTCGAAGAAGAAGTCGAAGTTTACTATAAAGATGAAAATGTTATTAAGAAAAATGTTAATGGAGAAGAAAAATACTTCAAAAAAGTAACATTTTTTGCATGGGAAAAGGAAGATTATGTAGATAAAATAAAGAAAGCCTTTGAATGCTAAAGCTTTTAAAAAAATAATGAAAAAAATCGTTTTCCTTTCATTATTTTTTCTACTTTTGCTAATCTGATACATAATACTTTCTTTAATGGAAATTACAAGAACATTTGATTTATTAGATTGGTTATTAAAAAATTACCAAAAAAATGATATTCTTGCCGGAAAAAAAGACGGCGAATGGATAACTTATAGTACTAACGATTACTATAAGTATTCAACACTAATGAGTTATGGGTTTCATGAAATTGGGCTTCGTAAAGGCGATAAAGTAGTTACCATCACCAATAATAGACCAGAGTTTAATATCATCGATATGGCTCTTAGTATGTTAGGAGTAGTACACGTACCTATTTATCCGACGCTTAATCCCAATGATTATGAACACATTATTAATCATTCTGATGCTAAACTTGTCATTATCGGTATTCAGCAAATTTATAATCGTGTGCAACCTGCATTTGCTAAATTAATTCATCATCCCGAAATTTATACCTTGGATAAAATTGACGATGAAAAATCTTTATATGAAGTTTTAAAAATCGGCATTTCGACACGTCAAAAGAATGAAGACGTTATCAATGAAATCAAAAAAACAATACTTCCCGATGATATAGCGACTCTTATTTATACTTCCGGTACGACGGGAGATGCAAAAGGAGTTATGTTATCGCATCGCAATTTGATTGCTAATTTTACGGCTCATGCCAAAGTGCAGCCATTGAATCAAAATCATCGAATTGTTAGCTTTTTACCTCTGTGCCATATTTACGAAAGAAGCATGAATTACGAATACCAGTATTTGGGCGTAAGTATTTATTACGCTGAAAGTTTAGCTACAATAGCAGCTGATATTCTTGATGTAAAAGCACATGGATTTTGTTCCGTTCCACGCATATTGGAAATGGTATACGATAAATTTATCTCTGCAGGGAAAGATTTACGAGGTATCAAAAAGATTATTTATTCGCTTGCCATTTATCACGGACATAGATACGACTTGCATAAAAATCCTTGGTATCGATTTTGGTTAAAAATATTTGACAAATTGGTTTATGTTAAATGGAGAGAAAAGTTAGGAGGCAATAGAATGGCAATTGTATGCGGAAGCTCTGCTGTAAGAGATAAAATTGTTCGTTTGTTTCACGCAGCAGGCTTAGAAGTATATGAAGGATATGGATTGTCGGAAACATCGCCTGTTATATCAGTGAATAATCCCAATGGAAAAGAAGTAAAATTAGGAACAGTAGGTTGCATACTCGAAAACGTCGAAGTTAAAATTGCCGATGATGGAGAAATTCTTACCAAAGGACCATCATTAATGTTAGGCTATTATAAAGACCCTGAATATACTCAGCAAGTTATTGACGAAGAAGGCTGGTTTCATACCGGTGATATCGGTCGATTTATTGATGGAAAATATTTAAAAATAACCGACCGTAAAAAGGAAATTTTTAAACTTTCGGCAGGAAAATATGTTGCCCCTCAGCTTATTGAAAATATGTTTAAAGAATCTCCCCTCATCGTTGACCTTATGGTAATCGGTGAAAACGAAAAGTTTACGTCAGCTATTATTTCTCCTAATTTCAACTATCTACACTTTTGGGCAGCTAAACATAAACTTCGCTATAAAGACAATGCAGACCTTATAGGATTGCCTGCAACCCAAAAAAGAATACAAAGAGAAATAGATACTTATAATAAACTTTTAGCTCCTCATGAGCAAATAAAAGCTTTTCGTTTGGTTGCTGACGAATGGACACCACAAACGGGAGAACTTTCGCCGACATTAAAATTAAAACGCAGTGTGTTAACAAAAAAATATCAATCTATTATCAATCAAATTTATCATAAACAAACCAACAATCAAGGACATGCTTTTAGTTTTAAAAATATTAATTTGTCGTTAATACAAATAAAATCAACCATTGATACGGCAATTAAAAAAACAAGTGAAACTTTATCAAATAATTTCAATAAAAATAATAACGAATAAAGATAGCATTAAGGATGGAAATTACAAGAACTTTTGACTTTCTTGAACAGCTAAAAGAAAAATATGCACATAAAAAAGACATTTTAACTCAGAAAAAAAACGGAATTTGGTTCAAAGTAAGTGTTGACGATTATTATGAAACTGCTCATACATTGAGTTATGGATTTTTAGCTTTGGGTTTACAAGCTCAAGATAAAGTTATTACCATTACAAACAATCGTCCCGAATGGAATTTTATCGACATGGGATTAGGATTAGCTAATTTAATACATGTTCCTATTTATCCGACTTTAAGTGTTGAAGACTACAAATGTATAATCGAGCATAGCGATGCAAAATTAATTATTATTGAAAACGAAACCATTTTTAATATTGTCAATCCAGCCGTTCAAGAATTGGAATATAAACCCATTGTTTATACCATTAATACAATTGAAGGTCAAAAAAATTTAGAAGAGATTAAAATTCTTGGAACGAATACTAAAAATATCTATTCTTCTATCATTGAGGAAAATAAAAAAAATATCAAAGGCGAAGATCTTTGTACGATAATCTATACTTCAGGAACGGCAGGACACTCAAAAGGAGTAATGCTTTCGCATAGAGCCATTACGTTTAATGCTATGGCTCACGGAAATACGCAAATCATAGACGACCGACATCGGATGTTGAGTTTTTTGCCTCTTTGTCATATTTACGAACGAAGCATGAATTATGCTTTTCAATATTTAGGGGTAAGCATTTATTATGTTGAAAACTTAAATACGATTATTGCCGACTTAAAAGATGGAAATGTGAATGGATTTTGTGCTGTTCCTCATATTTTAGAGATGCTGCTCGAAAAAATTCGTTCGGCAGGAAAAGATTTGGAGGGCTTTAAAAAGAAAATTTATTTTTGGGCTTTTAATGCTGCCGAAAAATATGATAGTAACAATCAATCAGCTTTCTATAAATTAAAATATAAAATTGCCGATAGACTTATTTATTCTAAATGGCGAGCTAAATTAGGAGGAAATGAATTGTTAATCATTTCGGGAGGAACGGCAGTTCAACCGAAAATTATTCGTCTTTTTACGGCTGCAAAAATGCGCATAGTCGAAGGTTATGGATTAACCGAAACCTCTCCTTTTATTGCATTCAACAGACCCAACGAACATCTTGTATTGATTGATTCGGTTGGAAAAATTGTAGATGGAATTGAAGTAAAATTAGCTGCCGACGGTGAAATTTTGACCAAAGGAGTTTGTCTAATGGAAGGTTATTATAAAGATACTGAACATACTCATCGAGTAATAGACGACGAAGGATGGTTCCATACGGGCGATATGGGAGAATTGACAAAAGATGGATTTTTACGCATTACCGATCGCAAAAAAGATATTTTTAAATTATCGTCGGGCGAATATATCGCTCCTCAATTGTTAGAAAATAAATTCAAAGAATCCCCTTTTATTGAAAATATGTTTATAATAGGAGAAAATCAAAAATTTGTTTCGGCTATTATTTCTCCTAATTTCAATTACCTTCACTTTTGGGGAAGTAAATACAAACTTCACTACCGCGATAATGATGAATTAGTGGAAAATCCTAAAATAATTCAACGTTTAAAAAAAGAAATAGACGCTATTAATCAGACCTTAGCATCGCACGAGCAAATAAAACGTTTTCGTCTTGTACATGAAGAATGGTCGCCCACAACGGGAGAACTTTCACCAACGTTTAAACTAAAAAGAGAGACGATGAAGAAAAAATATCAAACACTTATTAATGAGATTTATGAATCTCATTTTGATTAAAAGTGCTCTATCCGGTAGTGTACCACCTTATTCTTTTTAACCGCAAAGAACGCAAAGATTCTACGCAAAGAACGCAAAGAAACTCTGCGACCTTTGGGAAACAAAGTCTCCCCAACAACCCCTCCCAGCCTCCCCAAATGGGGAGGAGTATGATAGATAGACAGTTACAAAAAAACATTTTTTTCTATACCAATAAATTTAATTGTATTTTGCAAAACAAAACTCATCGGATGACTCGAAGCCATCAGATGAGTAAACAACGCAACAAACTTACAATACATTGATAATCACCCTCCATATTTATTCGTAAAACTGTTTGAATTTTATATTAATGTACTCATGCTTTTCGCTTCGCTTCAAGTGGGGAGGGTAAGGGTGGGGTCAAGATTTGGAGGACAAGGGTGAGGTAAATATTTATTTTTTATTGATTGAAACAAATAAAAGTATACTTTTGCAACATTAAAAAATAAAAATATTAACAAATAAAAAAAACTGTCCTAATAGAGGGGGCACTTTAATATTATGGGAAACGGAAAAACAATTATAATACTAGCAGTTTTATTAATGTCTTGTAATTATAATAATATGAATAATAAGAATGATTTTTACAGTTATTCAAAGTTTGGACATAACGATAGAATACCTTTGATTGAGCCATACGCTCTAATTTCAGATAGAGAAGGTAAATGGATTTTTCAAAGTGAGGAAATGGGTGATAAAAATTCCATTAATGAATGGCCTGTAATATCTATAGGAATAATTGATAGTACAAATATTGTTGTCAATGCATGGCGAATGGGTTCAAACACATATAAGATATGGTTAATTGTTAATGTAAATGATGACAAATCTATTGAATTCAAAAAAGAAGAAGATTATTTAACTTATTTAAGAACATTACATGGAGATAGCGTTAAATTATTTTCTGATTTTGAAGCCATATATAAAGAATTTGATAAAGAGAATGGTACTTTGCCTCCAGAGTGGGTTAAATATCAATTAAAATAAATTATATAAAACAGAGGGGTACTATACGATGTGGTAGTGCCCCACCTTATACTTTTTAATTTTCTTAAATTTATTGGAAAAAAGAGCAAGAAATCAAATAAAAGTATACTTTTGCAACATTAAAAAAATATTAATAAATAAAAAAAACTGTCCTAATATAGGGGGACACTTAAAACACCTTAAACAGATGGTATTAAGAATATTTCAAATTTTATTTTTGTTTGGTTCTTGTACTGGTGGTGGACAAGAAGAATTTACGGGAACGTATTACACCGATACTAAAGAATCATATATTACTGTAGATAGCATTAGTGATGATGTAATCTATGGGAGTCACTGTTTTGTTTCTGTTAGTGGAGAAAGAATTGATTGCTGTGTAGAGGAGAAATCATCATTTAATGTGCAGAGAAAAGATAAGACCAAATATGAAGGTACTTTATTAAGTTGTTATGATGATTTAGAATATGCAATAATGATACTTTTTGATGAAGAATCTATTAAATTAACTTTTAAGGAGGAAAATCATCCTTTTATGATTAAAGAAATTAAATTCTTTAAAGAAAAGGAATAGTTAAAACCAAAGCCCAGGCGTTCCGCTTGGTAGTGTCCCACCTTATTCTTTTTAACCGCAAAGAACGCAAAGAAACTCTGCGACCTTTGGGAATCCTTTGGGAACTCTGCGGTAAAAAAATAAAAGAGAGGTAAATATTTATTTTTTATTGATTGAAACAAATAAAAGTATACCTTTGCAAAAAAATGATGAACGTATGAAAACAAAGCGTGTTTTTATAGGTATATTTGGGCGTAGGAATCAAGGTAAAAGTTCGCTTATCAATGCGATAGCCGGACAAGATATTGCAATAGTATCGGACATAGCAGGAACAACAACCGACCCTGTTAAAAAATCAATAGAAATTTTCGGAATAGGACCTGTTGTTTTTGTCGATACAGCCGGAATTGATGATGTGAGTGAAATAGGAGAAAAACGAATCAAAAAAACGGAAGAGGTTTTAAAAATCATTGACGTTGCCATTTTTGTTATATCCGAAAATATATTCGGAGAAGTAGAAAAAAAATGGATGGAAAATTTACATTCTCACGAAATTCCTTATCTTATCGTACATAATAAAGCAGACAAAGAAAAACTAAGCGAAACCTTAAAAAATCAATTAAAAACTTATGGAGTTCCTATTGTAGAATGCAGTACTGTTAATCGAGTAGGAATAGAGCAACTCATTGATTCTTTGGTTAAAATTACTCCTCCGACTGCATATATAAATAAGAGCTATTTAGAAGATCTCATTTCAAAAGGAGATACAATAGCTTTAGTTATGCCTCAAGATGATGAAGCTCCTGAGGGACGATTAATATTGCCCCAAGTGCAGTTGATAAGAGATGTATTGGATAATCATGCTATTGCCGTATGTTTACAACCCGAAGAGTTAGAGGATTATTTGAAAACACAGTCTCCAAACTTAGTTGTTGTTGACAGTCAGATTTTTGCTTATGTGTCGAAAATACTGCCGACAAGTATTCCTTTAACAAGTTTCAGCATTATTTTAGCACGTACCAAAGGTAATTTTCAAGATTATCTGAAAGGCACTCCCTTTATTTCAAAATTAAAAGACGGAGATAAAATATTAATGTTGGAATCGTGTACACATGTATCTTCTTGCGAAGATATAGGAAGACATAAAATTCCGAAAATGTTACGTGATTTCACTAAAAAACAACTACATTTTGAATGGGTATCGTCTTTATCGCCATTGCCCGATTTGGATGAATATGCTTTTGTGATACAATGTGGCGGATGCATGGTAACGCAACGGCAATTGTATAACCGATTAAAGCAAGTAATCGAAAAACAAATTCCCGTATCCAATTATGGAATGGCAATAGCTTATGTAACAGGAATTTTTGAAAGAGTAACGGAAATTTTTAATCAATAAACAAATGAAAGCGTCTACATTAGAAGTTTGTTTAATTCAATCCGATATATGTTGGAAAGAAGTAGAAACCAACTTACTTCATTATCGTAATATTTTACAAAATCTTGATAAAAAGCCGAATGTTTTGATTTTCCCTGAAATGTTTAATACGGGCTTTGCGGTCGACACTACTCTTTTAGCAGAAACTATTGATGGACAGAGTGTTCATTTTTTGAAAGAATGTGCAAAAAAATACGATGCCGCTGTGGTAGCAAGTTTAGCATTGCAAGAAAACAATGATTATTTTAATGCTCTATTATGGGTTACTCCCGATGACTGTATTCAACGTTATGACAAGCGACATTTGTTTAGCATAGCTTCCGAATCCGAATTGTTTACGGCTGGTAAAAGTTCTTTGTTGGTAGAATATAAAGGATGGAAATTTATGCCTTTGATATGTTATGATCTTCGCTTCCCAATCTGGAGTCGTAATAAACGAAACAATAACGATTTGGCTTACGATTGCTTGATTTATATTGCTAATTGGCCCTCAGGAAGAATAGGTGTTTATAAGACATTATTGGCTGCGAGAGCTATTGAAAATCAATCGTATGCGATTGGAGTAAATCGAGTGGGTAAAGATGGTAATCACCTTGTTTACAACGGTCAATCACAAGCGGTTAATTTTTTCGGACAAGTCATAGCTCAAGCAGGGGAAAAAGAACAAATACTGAGTGTTACACTAAGTAAAGATGATTTGGATAACTATCGAAAACGTTTTCCTGTGTATTTGGATTGGGATGAATAAATTTTTATTTAAATTTAGATAATTCAATGCTTATTATCCATTAGTTTCATCTTCGCATTCTCTTAGAAATTTAAGAAATAGGAAGCAACGGAAAAATAAATTACAATTCCGCAAATATCAGCTATTGAAGTAATTAACGGAGCACTTGCAGTAGCAGGGTCAAGTTTAAATCTTGTAAAAATAAAAGGCAATAGTAGCCCGATTAGACATCCGGTCATAACAATGAGTACCATAGTAATAAACAGAACTATAATTATTTCGGGTGCTCTGAAACTAGCTACGATAGATACGGCAGCAGCCATTGTAATTCCAAGTAGAAAAGACACTAAAAGTTCTTTCCAAATAAGGTTATACCAGTCTTTTATTTCTACATCTCCGACAGCTAAAGCTCTAATCATTAAGGTGGCGGATTGTGAACCTGCATTTCCTGCACTACCAATTAAAAGAGGCAGAAAAAACACCAAAGAAACCATCGATTGAATAACATTTTCGAAATGTGAAATTGCTGCTCCGGAAAAAATATTCATAAACACTAAAACGACAAGCCAAATAATACGATTTTTATAAAGATTGAAAGTTTTTTCTTTTAATGGATTTGTAATAACAGACTGAATAGAACCGAATTTATGGAAGTCTTCGGTAGATTCTTCTTCAGCAACGTCCATAATATCGTCGAAGGTTACAATTCCAAGAAGCAGATTTTCATCGTTAGTAACAGGCAGAGCTACTCTGTCGTAGTCTTGAAAAGATTTAATGGCTGTTTCTTGGTCGTCCATAGCATGAAGCGATACAAAACGACGATCAATCAGGTCTTCTATTTTTTGTTGAGGAGAAGCAAGAATCAGCTCTTTAATTCTTATATCATCTATGAGTTTCCATTCATCATCAACTACATATATAACATTAAGAGTTTCCGAATCTTTTCCGTATTTTCTTATATGTTTGAATGCTTGTTCAACAGTGTTGTTGGTTTTTATCGCTACATATTCAGGAGTCATTAGACGTCCGACACTATCTTCAGGATAGCCCAATAACTGAGTTGTAATTGTTCGTTCTTCCGGAGAAAGAAGTTGCATTAAACGATGAGTAACCTTGCCGGGTAATTCCTCGAAAAAAGCCGTTCTGTCGTCAGGCTCTAAGTCGTTGAGCAGATTTGATAAAGTTTTAACATTGTTGGCTAAATCTTCAATAATTTGCTCTTGTTTATCATGACTTAAAAGCTGAAAAACTTCCTTTGCTTGATTCCTATTAAGGAGTCGAAAGATAATAATCTCTGCATTATCGGAAATATCTTCTAATAAATCAGCTATTTGAATAGGATCTAAATCGTTGAGAACTTGTTTTAAGCCTTTCCAATCTTTACTATCGGCAAGTAATTGAATCTTGTCTTTGAATTCAACCATATTATTGTCTCCTTATAATTTTGAATGACTATAAGGAAACATTTTATTCCTTATAGTACGGTTAATACTTATGATAGGGGTCTTCGTCCATTTATAAATTTTATTTTTTTAATGTTGCAAAAGTAGCATTATTTTTTATTGAAAATTTTTTTTATTGAAAAATATCTGTAAATTTTTTCAAAAAAAATCAAAAAAACAAACATTAACTTTAGCTTACTTGTTTTAACAACTTGTATATAATAGTGTTATGTTTTAAATATTTTTATATGAAAATATTAAGGAACATTAGTGTTACATATCAAAAAATTTACTAATTTTGCAGGGTAAAAAAATAAGTTATCAATATAAAAATCACTTCAAAAAAGAAGTAAAAAATCAATAGAATAGAGAGATTATATTAGAGAAACATAACAAATGCAAATGGTGTTGTAAAAATCTTTATGTAAAATTTTATTTTTAATAGCAATTTAATCGAATGACAATAAAGGAAATAGCAGAATCTTTGGAGGGGGAAATAGTTTGTAGTGAGAAGTTTACAAACAGAAAAGTTGAAAAAGCTTTTTCTTCCGACTTGATGAGTGAAGTTCTTACAATTGATAGTGAGAATTTAATTCTTATTACGGGATTGGTAAATGTTCAAACAATAAGAACCTGTGAAATGCTTGATATTCAAAATATTATTATAGTAAGAAATAAAAAAGCAACACCCGAGATGTTGGAACTTGCCGAAGAAAATGATATTATAATCATACAATGTCCATTTTCGATGTTCAAGGCTAGCGGCATCCTTTACCAACACGGAATAAAACCAATTTATTAACAATTATGCGATTCGAATACGATATAGAAGCTGGAAATTTTAGTAAAGCAGGCGATGCTTCAAGTGCTTTTAAAAAAGTGCTAAAACAGCTTAATGTCGATCCGCAAGTTATAAAACGCATTGTGATTGCACTATACGAAGGTGAAGTAAACATTGTTGCGCATTCGTATGGAGGCAAAATAGTATGCGATATAGAGCCTAAAAAAGTGTCGATAGTATTGAAAGACACAGGACCCGGTATCCCGAACATTGAACAGGCTATGCAAGAGGGCTTCTCAACCGCAACACCGGCTGTTAGAGAAATGGGATTTGGTGCCGGAATGGGACTTTGCAATATGAATAGAAACGCAAACGCTATGAATATCACGAGTAGCGCCGAAGACGGCACTCGAGTAGAGTTAATTATAAATTTATAAAAAATAGATGGGACAAGCACATTTTTCACATGCACTGAAAGTAGATCCACACATTTGTTTTGGATGTTCTCGGTGTATGGTTTCGTGCCCTACCGAAGCAATTAGAATTAAAAAAGGAAAAGCAGTAATCTACGAAGACCGCTGTGTAGATTGTGGAGAATGTTATAGATCTTGCCCTGTACATGCAATTTATATAAAGCAAGACGACTTTGAGAAAATACACATGTTCTCTCATAAAATAGCCTTGGTTCCGCATGTTTTTTTCGGACAATTTCCTTCGCAATTTACGCAAAACGATATAAAAAACGCTATTTTAGGAGCCGGATTTACCGATGTTGTTGAAGTCGAGCAAAGTGTTCCTTTTTTGATTGAGCAAATCAATAAATATGTAAAAAAACATGCTGAGGATAAACCGATAATATCCTCGTTTTGCCCTGCTATTGTAAGACTTATACAAGTTAAATTCCCTTCTTTGACATCAAATATTTTGTTGCTGAAACCACCCTTGGATATAACCGCATACAATACTAGGAAACGCCTTGTTGACCAAGGCATTGATAATAGCGATATAGGACTTTTTTACATTACACCCTGTGCTGCTAAGATAGCAGCTATCAAAAGTCCTGTAGGAGAAGAAGAAAGCCAAATAGATGGCGTGATAAACATGGATACGCTTTTCAATAGAACCTTTACCTATTTGAGCAATAATAAAAATAAAATGGAGATAAATAGAGAATACTCTAAACTCAATTTTAGGTCGAGGAGATGGCCCTTAACGGAAGGCGAATCAAAATATATAAAGGGAAATAACTTTGCTATTGACGGCATTCATAATGTAATTGATTTTTTGGAAAAAATTGAAGATGATGAGGTCCCGGGAGTTGATTATCTCGAACTCAGAGCCTGCATCGAAAGTTGTGTTGGCGGAGTTCTACTTACAACAAATAAGTTCCTGATTGCAGAAAGGATAAAAAACAACAACGACGAACCGGAGGTTATTAAAGTTCAAAATTTTATTCACGATAAGGAATATCTTGAGAGTCATATTGCTGTAAATAAGGTAGAACCGCGTAATATTATGAGTTTGGACGATAATATTGAAAAAGCCATGCAAAAATTGACAACCATTTCCGACCTCATGAAAATATTGCCTCAAACCGATTGTTCTGCCTGTGGAGCACCAAACTGCAATGCTTTAGCCAATGATATTGCAAATAACGAATCCACAATTGAGCAATGTATTTTTATACAAAAAAATATGGAAGCCGAAAACAAATTAAAACCTGAAGAGTCTTATGAAATATTGAGCGATATTTGGGGAAAAAATAAATTTTCTAAATATAAAAATTTAAAAAAATGAAAGTAATAGAACTAATTGAAAAACTAAACTTAACGGTTTTTGGAACAGCAAAAGGCGAAAATATTGAAATATCAGGAGGTTACACTTCCGATTTGTTGAGCGATGTGATGGGCAAAGCCGAAAGCGGAAACGCATGGATAACGTTGCAATCGCACAAAAATGCCATCGCTGTAGCATCTTTACGAGAACTTTCTTGTATCATATTAATCAATAACAACGAACCGGAGGAAGATATGCTCGAACAAGCTAATGAAGAAGGCATTCCGGTATTAGGAACTTCTTTATCGGCATTCGAAACATCCGGACTGATTTATAATTTATTGAAAAAATAAAAAATAATGGCAACTTATAAAGCTGATTTACATATACATACAGTTTTATCCCCTTGCGGCGATTTAGATATGAGTCCTAAAAATATCGTCGCAAAAGCCATAGAAATGCAATTAAACATCATAGGTATTACCGACCACAACAGCACTTTACACTGCAATGTTACTGAAGAAATTGCCAAAGAACATGGAATATTAGTACTCAAAGGTGCTGAGGTTACAACAAAAGAAGAACTTCATTGCCTTGTTTTCTTTGAAAAGGAAAGTCAACTCTCAAAATTTCAAAAATATCTTGACGAAAACATGTCGGATATAAAAAACGACCCGGAAACTTTTGGTTTTCAGCTTGTCGTAAATAAAAATGAAGAAATAATTCAAGAAGTTGATAATCTTTTGATTTCAGCTATATCGCAGTCTTTAAATCAGTTGGAAAAGTTTACCCACGAAAACGACGGGATTTTTATTCCTGCACACATCGACAAAAAAACAACAAGTATAACAAGTCAATTAGGATTTATTCCGCCCGACCTCAATGCAGATGCACTCGAAGTGTCGGCGCATATTCAAAAAAATCCGGGAATCCTAAAAATGGCAAAAGCGTTAGGATTATCATTAATTGCAAACTCGGATGCACATTTTACAAATCAAATAGGCAGTGTTTATACAAATTTCTTTATGGAAGATCTTTCTTTCGGAAGTATAAAAACAGCATTAAAAAATAATCAAGTACAAACTTCGTTAGCTATATGAAAGATTTATCATTACATTTGATTGATATTTTGCAAAACTCTACAAGAGCAGAGGCTACGGAGGTATACGTTGGATTAATTTATAACGAAAAAGATAAAACATTGACATTGAGTATAAAAGATAATGGAAAAGGGATGAGTGCCGAAATGGTGAAAAATGTTACAGACCCATTTTGCACTTCGCGAACAACTAGAAAAGTTGGGCTCGGTATTCCATTGTTAAAGCAAAATGCCGAAAAAACCGAAGGAAGTTTTCAAATAAAGTCGGAACTCAATCAAGGCACAACTGTAAGTGCGGTTTTCAAATATGAACACGTAGATATGTTGCCTTTGGGAGATATTGGAGGAGCAATGGCTTTGACAATCAGCTCATGGGAAAAAACAGAATTTGAATTTGATTACAAAAAAGGAGATAATGAATTTAACCTCAAAACACAAGATATGAAAGAAGTGTTGGAAGGAGTACCGTTATCTAACCCGCAAGTAATTAACTATATAAAGGAAATAATCAACGAAAACATAAAGTAATATCCATTTAAAATTATTAATAATATGAATAAAATAAAATCGTTAGACGACTTAAGAAAAATCAAAGCAGACGTAGAAGGAAAAATGAAGCTACGCGAACACAGCGAAAATGCTGAAAATCTTGTTCAAATAAAGGTTGCCATGGCGACATGCGGTATTGCTTCCGGTGCCAAAACAGTGATGGACTTTTTAGTAAGTGATTTGGATAAACGCAATATCCCTGCTGTTGTTACACAAACAGGATGTATGGGTTACTGCTATGCCGAACCAACCATTGAAGTTACCAAACCGGGAGAAGAACCAATTGTATTTGGTTATGTAGACACTAAAAAAGCCGAAGAAATTATTACAAAATATATTCTTACAGGCGAATTAGTTGACGGCATTATTCCTGTAAATTACGAAAAAATTGAAGATAAGAAAAATTAATTAAAATAAAATTATGGACACAAAGTATAAAATGTATTTGCTTGTGTGCGGTGGAACAGGTTGTCGATCCTCACAAAGCAATGTTTTAGAAGAAAGGCTAAGGAAACACCTAAAAGAGAATAAACTTGAAAATGAAGTTCAAGTAATTACAACCGGATGTTTTGGATTCTGCGAAAAAGGACCTATTGTAAAAGTACAACCGGACAACACTTTTTACACACAAGTTACCCCGGAAGATGCTGAAGAAATCATCAAAGAGCATGTCATCAAAGGAAGACAAGTTCAAAGATTGTTATACAAAGATCCTGACAAAAAAGAAATTGTTCACGATTCAAAACACATGGGTTTCTATCGTAAACAATTGCGTATAGCGTTACGTAATTGCGGTTTTATCAATCCGGAAAACATCAACGAGTACATTGCAAGAGACGGCTATGCAGCTGTTGCAAAATGTATTACCGAGATGACACCTCAGCAAGTTATCGAAGAGATGAAAAAAAGCGGCTTGCGAGGAAGAGGAGGCGCAGGTTTCCCTACAGGAATGAAATGGGAAATCACATCAAAAAGCCCCGGAGACCAAAAGTATGTAGTATGTAATGCTGACGAGGGTGACCCGGGAGCGTTCATGGATAGATCTATTCTTGAAGGCGACCCACACTCTGTAGTCGAAGCAATGGCTATTTGCGGTTATTGTATAGGAGCGGATAAAGGACTTATATACATAAGAGCCGAATATCCTCTGGCTATTAAACGACTCAAAATAGCTATTCAACAAGCTCAAGAAATCGGACTTCTTGGAAAAGGAATTTTAGGAACAAAATTCAATTTCGACATAGAAATACGTTACGGAGCCGGAGCTTTCGTTTGCGGAGAAGAAACAGCACTTATCCGCTCTATGGAAGGCGGTAGAGGTGAATCTACACTTAAACCCCCATTCCCAAGCGTATCAGGATATTTAGGAAAACCTACTAACGTAAATAATGTTGAAACATTTGCTAACGTTCCGGTTATCATCAACAAGGGAGCAGACTGGTTCAACAAAATTGGAACCGAAAAATCGAAAGGAACAAAAGTATTTGCTTTAGCAGGAAAAATTAACAACGTAGGACTTATAGAAGTTCCTATGGGTACAACTCTTAGAGAAGTTATTTTCGAAATCGGAGGAGGAATTAAAGACGGCAAGAAATTTAAAGCCGTTCAAACAGGAGGTCCTTCAGGCGGTTGCTTAACGGAAAAACACTTAGACTTACCCATTGATTTTGATAACCTCGTGAAAGCAGGTTCTATGATGGGTTCGGGAGGTATGGTTGTAATGGACGAAGACGACTGTATGGTTTCTATCGCTAAATTCTACTTAGATTTTACCGTTGAAGAATCGTGCGGAAAATGTGCACCTTGTAGAGTTGGGAACAAACGCCTTTACGAAATACTTGACAGAATTACCCATGGAAATGGTAAAATGGAAGATATTGACCTGTTGCGTAACTTAAGCAAAGTTATCAAAGATACGGCATTATGCGGTTTAGGTCAAACATCTCCCAACCCTGTTTTGTCAACATTAGAAGGTTTCTATGATGAATACGTTGCTCACATTAAAGAACACAGATGTCCCAGCGGACGATGTAAAGATTTGATGAAGTACGAAATAAATCCTGAAAATTGTGTTGGCTGTACTGCTTGTGCAAGAAATTGCCCTGTCAATGCAATTACCGGCGAAAGAAAAGATCCACATACTATTAATCAAGAACTTTGTATTAAGTGTGGTGCTTGTATAGAAAAATGTAAATTCAATGCAATATTTATCAGATAAGTCATTAAAAAAAGATAATAATATGAAGAATATTAAAGTAACAATAGATAAAAAAGAAGTTGAGGTAAAACAAGGCACAACGATATTGGATGCCGCTAAAAGTGTCGGTATTACTATACCCACATTATGTTATTTACACCTCAAAGATTTTAATATTACTAACCGTCCTGCAGGTTGCCGTATATGCGTTGTTGAAGTAGAAGGAAGACGTAATCTTGCACCTGCTTGTGCTACCGAATGCACCGAAGGAATGGTTATTAATACACACAACATTAGAGTTTTAAATGCAAGAAAAACCGTCCTCGAACTCATTTTGAGTGACCACCCGACAGACTGTTTGATTTGTGCAAAAAGTGGGAATTGCGAATTGCAAACATTAGCCCACGAATTTGGCATTCGCGAAATAGAATACCAAGGCGAACAATCGACTTATAAAAAAGATATGTCACCTTCAATTATTCGCGATGTAGACAAATGTATCATGTGCAGACGTTGCGAAATGATGTGTAACGAAATTCAAACAGTAGGGGCTTTGTCGGCAGTTAACAGAGGCTTTACCTCGGTAGTAGCACCTGCCTTCGAACAAGATTTATCTTGCAGTCCATGTACCTACTGCGGACAATGCGTTGCGGTATGTCCGACCGGTGCATTAACCGAAGTTGACCACACCAATCAGATTATCAGACTGCTTGCCGACCCGACAAAAACAGTTGTTGTTCAAACGGCACCGGCAGTTAGAGCTGCACTTGGCGAAGAATTCGGTTTAAAACCCGGAACAAGTGTTACCGGAAAAATGGTTTCGGCTCTCAGAGAACTCGGATTCGATTATGTTTTTGATACCGACTTTGCTGCCGACCTTACCATTATGGAAGAAGGTTCGGAATTATTAGACAGAATTGCTCGTTACCTAAAAGGCGATACCACTGTCAAATTACCTATTCTTACTTCCTGCTGCCCGGGATGGGTTAATTTCTTTGAACATCAATTCCCGGATATGTTGGATGTTCCATCAACAGCACGTTCACCACAACAAATGTTTGGTTCGATAGCAAAAACCTATTTTGCCGATAAACTTAAAATTAAACGCCAAGATATGGTAGTTGTTTCTATTATGCCTTGTTTGGCTAAGAAGTTTGAACGTAGTCGTGAAGAATTTTCAACAGACGGAAATCCCGATGTGGATTTTTCACTTTCAACACGCGAATTAGCTCAACTAATTAAGCAAGCTAATATTAACTTCAATGCATTGCCCGAAAGTGATTACGATGCTCCTTTAGGCGAATCGACCGGAGCTGCTGTTATTTTTGGTGCTAGCGGAGGTGTTATTGAAGCTGCTACCCGTACGGCATACGAAATTTTCACAGGTAAAACCTTAGAAAAAGTTGACTTTACCGAGCTAAGAGGATTGGAAAGTATTCGTGAAGCCACCGTTGATTTTAACGGAACTCCAATTAAAATCGGTATTGCACACGGATTGGGTAATGCTCGAAAATTGTTAGAAAGAGTTAGAGCCGGAAATAGCGGTTTCCACGCTATCGAAATTATGGCTTGCCCCGGAGGTTGTATAGGCGGAGGCGGTCAGCCGCTTCACCACGGCGATTCTTCCATATTGTTTGCTCGTCAGAAAGCTCTTTACGACGAAGATAAGAGTAAAGCTATCAGAAAATCGCATGAAAATCCTTATATACAAAAACTGTATAAAGAATTCTTGGGTGCACCTTTGAGCGAAAAATCTCATCATTTATTACACACTCATTATTTCGATAAAAAGAAAGTAATCGAAATTGATGAATAATTTAACTCGATAAATTTTTAACATTATGGCAAAAATAAAATTAAGTAATACAAAAGTTGAACAAATTAAGGCAATTTGTAAAGAATTCAACAACAATAAAGGTGAATTAATAAACGTGTTGCACAAAACACAAGGAGTATTTGGCTATTTACCTGCTGAAGTTCAGGAAGTAATAGCCGAAGAATTAGGCGTTTCGGTAGCTCAGGTTTATGGTGTAGTATCCTTTTATTCATTTTTCACTATGGTTCCGAAGGGCGAACATCCCATTAGTATATGTATGGGAACAGCATGCTACGTCCGTGGTGCGGAAAAGGTGTTAGACGAGTTTAAACGTATTTTAAATATACAAGTCGGACAAACTACCCCTGACGGTAAGTTTTCATTAAGTTGCTTACGCTGTGTCGGTGCATGTGGTTTGGCTCCTGTTGTAATGGTAGGTGAAAAAGTCTATGGTAGAGTTTCTACAGATAGTGTTAAAGCTATTATTCAAGAATATCAAAAAGAAAAATGTAGCTAAACACCTTATGCTATGTGAGATTATGTAAATAATTCTCACAAAACCAAAACGAGATTATTGAGGTGAATACCGAACAATCTCGTTTTTTTTATTGCTGTTAGCTAAAACTTTATATGCTTTTAGTAAAGCTAATAAGCTAATAAGATATTAATTGCTTCGTCTTTGGTTATATTCAAAGATACATTTTTGCCAAAAACCGTTTCAAATAGTTTGACAATGTCTTCTTGTTGATATGTTTTCAAGTTGTTAAACATGAGAATAAAATCTTGTATCTTTTTGGGAGATGTATCTTTTTCCAACTTTATCCAAAATGCCAAACTATAAGAGTAAGCTTCGATTAATTCGCTAGTAATGTTCCAATCATATAAAGAGAATTTTTCTGAATTAGATTTCTTTAAAGAATGTATTCTGCTGTTTTTCATTTCATTTGCAAACTGAACATTATGTGCATTTAACACCTGCAAAGAAACATATTCAGCCAATCCATCGCCAATAAATCTAAGTTGAGGGTTTTCTTCATATAAATTATTAAACCCTATCAAATCATATTCCACCGTTTCATGAACAAAATGCCAATATTTATCCCGCCAAGAATTTATGTTTATAGGTAAAATATTAACACCCTCAGGTTCACCAATAACAGAAATATTATTGTTATATTTAAGTAATGGAAATATGTTTAATATCTTAGATTTACCCATAATATGTTTTATGGTTTCTATGATATTTAAGAACTCCGTCAAATTTTCCATGGCTAAATGCTTGTCAATTGTGTAATAGAGTTTAAATCCTTCGCGTTCAACATATGGTATATTTTCAAATTCAATAACTTCGCTGTTAACACTTTTACCGTCTTCAAACACAACAGTCTTTCCACCTATTGAACAGCGAATATTTTTTGCTTTTAAACCATTATATTGTATTTTTATCATTGGGTTTTCTGATAAAATAGCATGATTTAAAGTGATAAAAACCAAACCACTACCGTTTGATTTCAAATAGATACTGCTGTCATTACGCGAAATGATAAAAACTGCATTTACAAGTTTTTTATTATTAATATCCTTAATTTGAATTGGAATAGTCGCCTCAAGAGAATCAGAAAGTATAGTCCTTATCATTGGTCCGGGTAGCATATCTCGTAAATAAGATTGCCAAGTATCGGATTCGGGATATTTTTGACCCCCATGACATGAACTAAATATAATTAACGAAAGATAAATTAAAACTGAAAAATTAATACTTTTCATATTATATTGTGTTTTTTTCAAATATGTTTGATTAAATAATTGGGAGTGAATAGAAAATTCATCCCCTAATTATTATTTAATTCAAGAAGTTTTAAGTGGTACAATCGCTTTCGTATCTAATTCGAATACAACTCCAGAGCACCCAAACTTCTACTTTAGAATTTGCATTTTGTGAGTGTTGAGGAGTGGGAGTCTGTTCTAATTGAATTTGACCTTTTCCTTTATCAATGTTTAGAATTTGCAAAGGACCTTCTCCTTCATAAATTAAATCGCCGTTTCTTGAATGTAATTGCTCTTTGTAAATATCTCCTGTTTCAGCATGTTCACTTGTGCCAGTTACCCTTGTTATAGAACGAACCATTAAACAATCTTCTGTGATAATTATTCCTGCCATAGCAGTCTCACCAACAGGAAGGTAATAAAGAGATTGTCTTCCACCTTCTCTTGTGCTAATTTGTCTTGGTAAATATAAACCATTTGACAAGTTCATATTGAGAAATGAAAGGTCAATAGGTGTTGCTAAAAAATAATTAGCTAAAATTGCAGGAACTTCAAGTTCCTCGCATTTTTCATCAATTTGAGATGGATGATTTACTTGTGATGAAAGTTCACTTGTAATTGGAGGGCATTTTTCGCATTTGATTAAATCTGTATCCATAATTTATTTTTTTATAATATTATACCCTACTTTGTTTTATAGGAGTGTTCGGGATAAATTTTTCTCCTTTTTATGACTCATGTAACTCTACTCCTTTCTTTATTTTCTGAACGAGTCCCATTCAGACTCTATTGGTTAGCTAAGAGAATATATCTTTGTTGCTCTCACATCGACCTTTCTTATTTCGCCTACTCTTTAAAGGTTTTTTGACTTCCACCTAATTTTTGTATGTCAAAAATTATACCATTTTAAATAAACAACTATAAAACAGCTTTTTACATGTTTTTATAAACAAAAAAACATCCTATTACCTGCAAAATTAGTGTGAAAAACTGCACTAATAGTGCAATTTTCTGCACTAAAAATATTTTTATTTTTTTTGATTTTTACATAATATTTATACTTAATATTTTGCAGAAAAATAAAACTGTAAACATAGTCATTTAATATAAAAAAAAGTGCATTTTTTTGCACTACGCATTAAAATTTTTCTTCCATTCGTAATAAGTACGGCGAGAGATACCAAGCAGTACAATCGCTTTTTCATGATTTCCA
>Ga0209719_1000348_pt1 | contig 69801 bp, 68 predicted proteins | sample AD_JPNAS2_MetaG_FD_184421 | JGI IMG/M metagenome (GOLD analysis project Ga0209719, IMG submission 184421) | Active sludge microbial communities of municipal wastewater-treating anaerobic digesters from Japan - AD_JPNAS2_MetaG (SPAdes) (version 2) | ecosystem: Engineered > Bioreactor > Anaerobic...
TGAAAAAAATCTTTTGGATGACCAACTTTATGTAAAAGCAAAAGAAGTAGGAGATCAAAAACTTTTGGACAAATTTCACAATCGTAGCTTAACAAGAAAAGAATATGTAAAAGCTTGTAAAGATCTTAATATTAACTTATGAATTGATGCTTATTACAGTTTTTTAGATAAATATGACAAAATTTTTGATTGTAATAAATATGGTCTTGCTGTAGTACAACTTGACAATAAATATTGAGTAATCAATCAAGAATCCCAAGAAGAGATTGTCAAATGTAGTGATTGTATTTATATTTGAGAATTTGATGAATATGGTATTGCATCAGTAACTTTGCGTTTCTTTGGTTTAGTTCAAAAACGATATATCAATACCCAATGAGAAAAGTTTCAAAAGCATCCATTCACAAAGAAAAAATGATAACAAATCCATAAATAATCCCCTAAAGACAGAAGTTAATCGCTTCCGTCTTTTTTGTTTTCTTGTTTCCATATCACTATAATTATCCACCAACACAAAAATCCCCTTGTTAGTACTAGTAAGTCACATATTTTGCTTATAATCAAAATTATATTTTTTCCACTTGTAAATTTCCATCTTTTTATTATATACTAAATACATTAAGTGTAATTTTTATTTCATTTTTCAACAATCATGGATTACATTTGGGAAACTTCTGATGTACTACTTACTGGTTCTATATCCAACGAACTAGGCTTGGCCGCCCTCGCATGATCAGTTGCTGTACTCGGAATATTTTTTGTTATTTTCGGATTGATTTCTATTTTTATGATTATTTCAATGCGAAAGGTTTTAGAAAAAGCTAATTTGCCAGGATGGGGTATTTTTATACCAATTTACAACATTTATCTAATGTTTAAATTATGATGAAGACCTGGCTGATGGACACGATGGATATTGTTTCCACCAGTTTTAGCAATATTGATGATAATTTTAAATTTTGATATCGCCAAAAAGTTTCAAAAGCACCCATTATTTGGAGTATGACTTTGGTTTTTCCCAATAGTCTTTTTCCCAATATTGGCTTTTGACAAAAAATCTAAATGGAGTAAATAATCGTTCTAAATTTAATGTTTCTCTTTTTATTTCGCGTAATTTCATTTTTTCTTTAAAACATGTTATGTTTTTTCTATTTCTTTTTGCATACGATTAAATATCATATCAAAACTCAATTTTCCACAATTTCTTGATAATTAAATTCAAAAAAATTATATTCAGCTATTTTTTTCAATTCTTCTAATCTATAGTGATATTGCTGTATTTTAAACCTCATACGATCTTTTCACTTTCAATGTTCTCGTTCAAATTCTCTTCTTTGTATAAAATGACCAATTATCCATTTTCATCAATATTTTAAAATCCTATACACTTCTCCAAATAATCATTCTATATTTTCTATATGTTCCAGTACAAAAAAACTTGTTGCAATACTAAAAATCTCATCATCAAATGGTAGTTTCTTGTTTAAATCACATACTATTTTTTGTACCTTAATTCATTTCCCTGGATGTTTTCTCAAAAGTTTTTCAGCAATATCACAAGCTACATATTTTCTAAAACTCACATTTTCAAAATATTTGAAAACTCTACCATCTCATGCCCCCAAATCTATTATATCCAGATTTTCATATTCTCTGGGCAAAAACTTGAATATTTCTAAATTAAAAAAAGAATCCAGATGTGAATGATATTGTTTGTATTGATCTGAAATCAAATTATATCATTTCTCTGGATCCAATATTTGTACATGTTTGGAATTATATGCCATATTTATCAAAATCCTATTAAAAGAATGTTTTTTCGTTACTTGAATTTGCAGAGTTTTTCAAAATATTTTTCATTTTTTCTTCTATTTCTGGATTTGGATCTGCTAGAAATTTTGTAAGTTCGCTAGTTTTTTCGCTAGCTCTCTTGATATGAACATAATATTTACTCAATTCAGCAACAACCTCAGATAATTCATCATTTTTGTCCAATAATTCTGTAACTTTTTCTTTTAGTATCGCATTTTGATGTGTAAATTCATCTAACTCGTGATTTAAATATTCTAGTTCTTTATTTGCTGATTTTAGATTTCATCTTAACTCATTCACCACATCTCTATATTTGTATCTAAAATAAAACAAAAAAAATCCCAGTAATCATCAAGCTACAAAAGCCAAAAAAGTATATCAATTCATTTGCGTTATTTTTTGATAAATAAATACAATAATAAATTACATTTTAGTTCTCCAAAATCAACAGGAAAGTTTGTTGAGTTTGTAAAGCCTGCCACGCAGTACTGCGTGGTTTGTAAAGTTTTAGGGTGAAATTCCTCCCTTTTGGCCCCGATAGATCGGGGTTCGGGAGGATGCTCTTCCCGCCCCGCCCCGCAGTATTGCGGGGCTACGGGGCCGGGTGGTATGAAAAGGTATTATGAGAAAAAAAGTATTTTTTTTATTTCCAAAAAACCTCCCAACGAGTAGGAGATTCTTTGTATAAAAACTTTTTAAGTCGCTATTATTTAACAGCTCCTTTGAAGTCAGATCCAGCTTTGAAAGTAACAACATTCATAGCAGGGATTTTGATTTTTTGAGATGGATTTTGTGGGTTAACTCCTTCTCTAGCTTTTCTGTGAGATTTTTTGAAAGTTCCGAATCCTTGGATTCTAACTTCACCTTCTTTTTTAACACCAGCAATAACTGTATCAATAAAAGTGTTAACTAGTTCAGCTGCAAGTTTTTTAGAAACTCCTAATTCTTCAGCTAATTGTGCGATAAGAGCAGTTTTTGTCATAATTGTACAATTTAATAAATAAAAAGAGTACTGCGTACACAAACTATACTAATAGTATTACTTTCAATTTCAATATTTTCTTGTTTTTTATAAGTCTTTAATTAAAGGGCTCTTTTTGTTCAATATCTTAGGTATTAATAGCGGTTTTGCAATTACTGTATTTTTATGTTTTCAAAATTGATTTGACATTTATACATAATGTGATGGTACTTTATGTGTCGTTTGTCAGTAGAGACTTGAGTTTTTTCAAAGCTCTAGATAATTTTTGTCTAACATTATCATTTGATATTTGTAAAATATCCGCAATTTCTGTATTATTTTTTTCTTCTATAAATTTAAGATATATTAGTTCTCTACTTTCTAAATCAAGTTGTTTCATGGCATCTTCTATCTGTTTAAGCTGAAAATCTATCTCCAATAGTTCAAAAATATCAAAATCATCTTCTATATTTTCCTCAAAACTTTGTCAATCTTCATAATCAAACGAACTAAAAGAAATATCTTTTTGTTTTTTGAAACTATCTTTCACTAAATTCTTAAATACTGTCCAAACAAAAGCTGAAAAAGATTGCTTGAAATCATATCTTTTTACTGCATCCCATCGTTTTATATAAAAATCGGATATAATGTCTTCTGCTTCTTCTTTACTTACAAAAAAGTTGGAATGTATATAACGAAAAAACATATCAACAGTTTTGAGATAAAATTCATTAAATGCTCGTTGATCTTGTTTTACCAATTGTTCTATAAATTCTTTATCAAAATCCATACCCTTAGTAAGTTCGTAAATTTTATAAAGCCATAGCCCCCCTTACTAAGGGGGGTGGGGGGGATTTTGTGACAATTGATGGTTTTTATTTAATCCCCCTTAATCCCCCTTGCTAAGGGGGATTGCTGCCAATTTTTAACTTTATAAACTACAATGTTAAAACCTTCTTTTCAGTATTATAGTATAATCTCATCCTTTTTCAAAGTATTCATCTTTAACTGCAGAAATACAAGTCAAAACCTCATTTTCATGCAGTTGCATCAAAGGATTTTGCAAAAAAGAGCCATTAACTAGTTCTTTTCATTCTACAATTTCACATAAACACAAACCACAAGCTCATCCTCCACAAGAAAATGGAATTTCTACATCATATTTTTGAGCAAGGTCCGTGATTGTCTTTCATTTTTCTGCCTCAAAACTTCCTATTTCCGTTCAATTTGGATCTTGTACTATTACTTTTATCATTTTATCACTATATTAAAGAGTAAATATTTTTTAGTCACTAGTCTTTAGTCACTAGTCTTTAGTCGCTAGTCATTAGACATTAGCTAACGACTATAGACTAACGACTAACGACTAATGTCTAACGACTACAGCGACTAAAATAAACTTTTTGCTTCTTCTAGCTGGTTATCCACATTGTTCTCAAGATAAGTTTCCATATCAAATTCTACTGTAATATCCGGTTTTATTCAAATATTATCTATGTTTTTATCACTAGCTGGGAATCGTTTTCATATTGTGTATTTCAAACTATCTCAATCACTGAATTCATCCAAAGTTTGGATTGTACCTTTTCCAAAAGTATTAGTACCCAAAAGTTTGGCTCCAGCTTGTTCTTGTAAAGCGACAGCTATAATCTCTCCAGCACTAGCAGTCATTCAATCAATTAAAACAACTGTTTTTATTCACTCAAATTCTCCAAATCATCTTGAATAATATTTTTCATCTGTATATCATTCGTATTTTGCTGAAACAATTAATTGTCACTTTGGTACAAAGTGCGATACTATTTCAACAGCGACTGGCATTAGTCATCAACCGTTTCCTCTCAAATCTAATATAATTCCCTCTACTCACTCAGATTTTAGTTTACTTACTTCTTTTTTGAATATATTTTCTGTCTCTTCTCATATCAAAAACATTTCTATATATCATATTTTTTTACCATTGATCTCAAATACACTACTTTCTACTGATGGTAAATTAATATTTTCTCTAGTAATTGTAACCTCAAAAACCTCTCTTTTATCATCTTTTTCATATCTTTCAATTATCAAACTTACATCAGTTCCAGCTGGTCATTTAATCCTAGCAATAGATTCGTCCAAACTTTCATTTTTTACATATCAAGTGTTTATAGCGATAATACGATCTAACGGCCTAAGTCCCGCTTTCATAGCGGGGGATTCTTTCAAAACTTCTTCAATTTGTATATAGTATTCTTTTTTGCTAACAGCAGCTCATATCCCTTCAAAATTTTCCTCTCATTCCAAACTTCCCAAGAATCCACTATTTTGTTCTGCATCCATATATACAGTATAAGGATCTTTGATAGAATCAATATAAGCTTTGATAGCTCATTTGATCATATCGTCTTGGTTGATTTTTTCGTAATCGTAATATCATAACCTCAACACTTCATCTAATGCTTCAAAACGATTATATTTGTTTTTATAATAATCTAACTCACTTTGTTCTTCAGTTCAAACAAAGATTTTATCAAAAAAATCATTTGGTCAAAATCTCATTATACTACCACCAATCAAAATTCCTAGTAAAAATATTAATACTATCTTAAGTTTTTTCATTTTTTGTTTATATTATAAAAACTATGAGTTTGTTACATTTTCAAACACTTCCAAAATACTGTTATTTTTGACAAAAGCAACATCAAGTCTTACTTCAAAATCTAGATTTTTTTTATACAAGTAATCCTCAATAGTCCTTTCCAAAAACTTTAATTTTTGTGGTTTTATATATCACATCAAATCATCTACATAATCTACTACTTTTGCTTCTACAAAAACGATTGTTCCGTCTTTTTGTGCTATTACATCCAGTTCTCCACCTGGGATCACATAATTTGTATCCAAAATTTCATAACCTCTTTCTTCATAATATCAAATAACCAATTGTTCACCAATTTGTCCCAGCTTTCTTTTATTACTCATTTTTCTTTATTAAAAATAAAAAATCATCTTTCATATTAAAGAAAACACGACAATATTTCAATATTAAATGAAAAGTTTTTTTTCAGATTTTTATCTGAAAATATTTTTTTTATGAAAAAATAATGAAAAATACGAAAAAATTCCCTAAATTCAATAAAAACAATCAACCAAAAAGGTACTTATAAACCACTAAGTTCTGCATTCAGCAAAAAAAGTCTTCAGGACTTGCAAAATAAAAAATTCTGATTATACTTAGTTATAACTTATTTTATCTTATAATTATTATATCATGGTACCACCACTAAAAAGATCTTTTGAGTTCGAGATTACTACTGCTCAACAGGCTGATAGTATTGTTGAAGCTCTTAATGAACAAGAAAGACAAAAACTTCTTGATGCTTTGAATAAAAAAATGAGAACTAATAAAGAGAAAAAAGAATCCCAAAAGAAGGAATCCAAAGAAACACTTACTAAATCATTAGAATTCGAGGAAGATACATTCAAAATCGATAGCAAAGGATGGAAAGAAGAAAAAAGAAAGATATATGGCGAATGAAAGATAAAAGTAAAAGTAAATGCTACATGAGATGTTGTAGAATATCTTGAATGACTAGCAAAATGAGAGCAGATATTTATTACCTATGATGCGTTTATCAGAGAAGTGATGAAGGCTAAGAATTGTAGCAAGGAGGAAGTTGAACAGAAATACTTGATGACAGACGATGAACTTGAAGAGAAAATGAAAGATAAGCCAAGTAATTCAGAAGAATATAAAAAATTCTTTACTAATGAGGTCAAGGATCATCTTGCGGGCTTCTGGGGTCCGAGACATGAAAAATTTCTCGCTGTCGGAGATCGATTCAATGTGTGGTTAGCTGGTGGACACAGTGCAGTCTTCATGCAGAATAAATGGGGTCTGGGCAGTAATAACAGATTTTATGGTTTCAGCGGTCGTCTGCTCAAGAACAAGAACTAGACCCGCCGGAGACGGGCAGGCACGAATAGCCGAAATATCCAACTATTTGATTATTTACCCCGCTTCAGCGGGGTGTGATTATTTCAACAATTACCAACAAAAAAATCTCTCCTCAAGAGAGATTTTTTATATAAACTACTAGCTTACCTACCATACAATTCCTCAACCTTATTCCAATTCACTAAATTCCACCAATTTTCTAAATATTCTGTTCTTCTATTTTGATATTTCAAATAATAAGCATGTTCCCAAACATCTACGGTCAATAAGGGAATAAGTCCATCAGTCATAGGATTTGCAGCATTGCTAGTGTTTACAATACTTAATTCTCCATTACTGTTTTGTACAAGCCAAGTCCATCCAGATCCAAAATTTCATATAGCACTATTTGTAAACTCTGTTTTGAAATTTTCAAAACTTCATCGTTTATGGTTTATAGCACTACTAATTTCTGTATTTCCATCTATTCATTTTGAGTTTGGAATAAATCACTCCCAATAAAAAGTATGATTCCATACTTGGGCTGCATTGTTGAATATTGGACCGCCGGATTTCATTATTATTTCTTCCAAATCCATACTTTCAAACTCTGTTCATTCTATTAATGAATTTAATTTGTCTGCATATCATTGATGGTGTTTTGTATAATGTATTTCTACAGTTCTTGCATCAATAAAAGGCTCCAAAGCATTAAATTCATAAGGTAGTTTTTTTAATGTGATCATTTGTTATAGTTTATAATGTAAAGGTTTATAAGGTTCTAGAACGAAATTCCTCCCTTGGGGGAGGATGTTTGCGTAGCTAGGTGGGGGTTTTTTACTCTCAATTACCCCCAACTACGATAGAGCAGCTTCCCCCAAGGGAAGAACTTTTTTATCATAAAGTTTATAAAGTGTTAGCCCTTAGTAAGGGAGATAACCATTGACCTGCTACTTTTAACTTGCAACTTCAAAGGCTACCTATTTTGAATCATAATACAAGCATTTGCCACATACTCAATTCAGTTTCTAATACAAAATTCAATAGCTTCATCACTTTCAGCACCAGGTTGGAACCATACTTTTTTGATTCCTAATTCTTTTATTTCTTCCAAAACTGGTAAAGAGAATTTTGGAGATAAAACAAATATTGCTACATCTATTTTTCAATCATAATCTGATAGCTTGCTATAGCATATTTCTCCCAAGATTTCAGTTTCATTTGGATTGATAGCAATTGTATTAAATCATTTATCAATAAAATCTTTGAAAACCTTGTATCCATATTTTTCAATATTATTTGATGCTCATATCACAGCATAAGTTAATTTTGAATCAATCATTGTTGTTATTAAAAATAAAGTAGGTGCGATTGTTGTGCTATCCGAATAGTAGCGGTTAGTAGTTATTTTTATCTATAATATTCATCATTTTCCCAAGCATATGGATTCAGTTCAATGTATTCAATTATTCTATTCATATCGTTTTCATTACGGATTATGTGATCATAAAATGATTTTTGTCGTTTGAATGATTTTAATCATAATTTTTTAATTTCTTTATTTGTTGTTTGTTTAAATCACTTTATAATATTTGATAATTTGTTGTAAGAGCGATTACTGCGTCCCGCCTGAATAGCGGAATTAATCACGCTCATTTGTTTTAACTTCGGGAAGATATTATCTTCCCTTACATCCACATCAAAATTATCCATTATTAATATTCAGTGTAAATGATTAGGCATTATCACAAAATTTCAGATACTCACATTTGAATGTACTTTGTTTATGTTTATTCGATATTTTTCTACAATTTCACCATATTTATTTAAAATCATTTTATCATCAACGACTTCTCCAAAAACTTTTTCATGATTTTGGACATTTACAGTTATAAAAAAGTATCAATCATTGTAATGAAAAGCGTCCAATCTATTTTTTTTGCGAGTTTTCAAGTTGTTTTTCTCCATTTTTTATTATATTACTGTCAAAAATCTTATTTCCATCTTTCTTGTTCCTATTTTTGGATCGTTGAATCTCACTACAGCCAAATGATCCCGCACTTCCAAAACATAACCATTACCAAACAATTTGTGATTTACATTATCTCATTCATTTATATTGATTTCTTGTCTACTTGTATTGTAATAAGAAACAAAATTATCTTGACTGGAATAAGAGTCGGCTCTTGAATTTCTATTCCCTCCAGATCATAGATCATAATGTCTTGTAAGTTCTTCTGGGATTTCTCAAATGAATCTACTAGGAGGGTTGTTTCTGACTTGTCACCAAGTCATTCTACTATTTGCGTAAGATAAAAACAAATAATCTTTTGCTCTAGTAACTCCAACATACATTAATCTTCTTTCTTCCTCCAATAAATGTGCTTCCATAGTAGCATTTGTCAGAGGGAATACATTTTCTTCTACACCAGCTATAAATACATAAGGGAATTCTAATCCTTTACTACTATGGATGGTCATAAGTTTTATCACATCAGCATTTGCATTTTCATCATTTACTACATCAGTCATCAAAGTCACTTCTTCTACAAATTGTTTTATTGCTTCTTTTCATTTCCCCATATGACTTGATGCCATATTTATTAGTTGTCATACATTTTCAAATCTTTCTTCAGCCACTTCATTATTTCAATGAATTTTTTCTAAATGTTCTTTATATTTTATGGATTTTATTATTTTAGAAATAACATCAGCAGGTCAGTATTTGTCCCAATTATCAGTGATTTTGTGTATTATTCTTTTGAATTCCAAAACCCCATTTTTTGCATTACTGGTAATATTTATAGGCACACTATCTATATTTTCCAAAACATCATGTAGTGTCAATCCATTGATAGTCGCATAATCTTCCAATTTTGATAAACTATCTTTTCCAATTCATCTTGTAGGTAGGTTGATAATTCTTTTTAAGGAAACAGAATCTCCACTATTTGCTAAATATTTAATGTATGCCAAAATATCTTTTACTTCTTCTCTTTCAAAAAATTTATATGCTCATCGTATTTTATAAGGAATTTTTTCTTGCACCAAGATTTGTTCAAAAGTAGAAGATTGGGCATTGGTCCTATATAATATCGAAACATCTCATAGTTTTTGAATTCTGCCCTTATCTTTCATTTTCATAATAAAATCTATTATGTTAGCAGCTTCATCTATATCAGAATTGTGGCAAAAAACAGTAATTTTCCCATCTTCTTTTCTATGAGAATGCACATCTTTATTGTATTGTTTCAAATTATTTTTTATAATATAGTTTCCAGCATTTACAATATGTGGGCGAGAACGATAGTTGATTTGAAGTTTGAACATTTGGATATCTGGCCAATATTTTTTTACATTCAAAAAATTTTCCATCAAAGCTCATCTCCGGCCATAAATACTTTGGTAGTCATCTCATATCAAGGTAATATTTCCATCCTTTCCGCTGAGCATCATCATCAGCTCAAATTGTATCCAGTTTGTGTCTTGAGCTTCATCTACCATAATATACAAAAACTTTTTTTTCCATTTTTCTAGTATATCAGCTCTTTTCCTAAAAAGCAAATAGGGTAGCAACAACAAATCATCAAAATCCAACATATTTGATCTTTCCAATTCTTTTTGGTATTCCACATAAACTTTCCCCATTTTTTGCTCATAATCTGTAGTGATTTTTGACTGATACATTTTGGCATCATATCAATTGTTTTTTTGATTACTGATAAATCATTTTACCTCATTTGGTTTGAATACTTCATCTAAATTAAGCTTTTTCAGAAGATCTTTTACTACTTTGTTGCTATCATTTGAGTCTATTATTGTAAAATTTTTATCATATTTCATCTCCAGTTTATCAATATCTTCTTTTAATATTTTCAAAAAAATACTATGAAATGTCCCAATCCATTTAAAGTCTTTTTCGGTATATTTCACATTATTCCCACCTATACTTGGTTTAGTTTGTTCTATAAAATTCAAAAAATCATCAATACTGTCTTCTGGAGACAATGTCTGACGATTATCATCTGGGGGTAATGTCTGACGATTATCATCAATATCAGACGATTTATCGTCTGATATCTTTTGAGAAAAATCGTCAGACATTGTCCCTATCTTTTGATGGCAATCGTCGGACATTGTCCCCCCCATCATCTGAGAAAAATCGTCAGAGATCTCCATCAGTCTTTCTTTCATTTCATTGGCCGCTTTATTTGTAAAAGTTACAGCCAAAATATTGTTTGGATTGATTTTTAGCCCAAACATCAAATATCATATTTTATATGTCAAAGTCCTTGTTTTACCAGACCCTGCTCCAGCTAAAATTAAACTAGAAGTATCGGTATGTAAGGCTGCTTTCAACTGCTCTTCGTTCAATTTTCAAGCCAAATATTCTTTTACTTTCTGCATTCATTTTTCAAAATTAATTAAATTATTTACCAACTTATAGATACCCAATTATTTTTCAATCACAAAAATTTTTTTTACTTGCTTTTTTGTCAAAACCATATTTGACAAAATTATTCTGTTAGACGAAAACTATAAAAAAACAATATAATCTATATTTTTATAACATTTTTTTCTTCTCAATATCCTTCTTGTAAAACATATTTTCCTCTTCAAAAAATTAGTTTGAAATCAGCTTGTTTTTTACTTTTCCATAGAGTTCTAAAATATGTGGTGGAGTAGAGTAGTTTGGGAATAAAGTTTGTCCCATAGGAATTTCTATTTTTATAGTTTTAGCTATTTCATTGTTATTGTTTATCCAATTTTTGGTTTGTTCTTCACTATATCAATTGTCTATCATCATGGCAAAAACTTCTTGTCCAGACATCAAGTGATATTTTTCTTTTGGTTTTCTTCTGTGGTCATCATACATTTTATTCCCATCTTTTATCGCTAGAGCCATCTCCCAAGCTTCTTTGTCGCTTTCATTGATATACTGATAAATATTGTTTACAATACATTTGATTCCCAACTTTTCTGCTAGTTCAATTATCTTACTATTTATTTTTTTCAAGTTTTGGTTTTTCAATTCATCTTGTGCTATTATTTCCAAAAAAACATTTTCTTTTCAGATTTTGTCTTGTATCATATTTATTATTTCAATAATTTTTTCATCAGCTTCAGATCTAAAAATCATTTTTCCAATCCAAGACTCTTCTCCTCACATAAATGCAATCAATCATTGATTGTTTTCTTCCAATGTTTTTATATCAAACTTAGCTTTCCCAGAAATTCATTCTTGATTTGCGTGGGAAACTATTTTCATTAGACTACTATATCATTCTCCATTTTTTGCAAGTAAGCACATATTTCAAACATCTTCAATTTTATTGTAACCATTGATATCTAAAACAAATCCCAATTCTGTCCCAATAATAGGATTTATTCAATTTTCTCTAGCACTGTCATAAAAAGCAATAGCTCCATACATTCCACCAAGATCAGTCAAAGCTATATTTTCAAAACCTAATTCTTTTGCTTTTTGGATTATTTTTTTTGGAGTTCATATAGCTTCCAAAAATGAAAAAGTACTATGTCCATGTAAATGAGTAAATTCCATATTTCCAAAAAATTAACTAAAAATCATACTTATATAATAAGTATATAGTTTTTTCAAAAAAAGATTCAATGAAAAATAAAAATCATTTAATTTATTTATAATAGTCCATTTATTGCGGGGCTACGGGTCTACTTACATTTTGTAATAAATATGTAATAAAGAACTCCGCATAATTCTGCGGTGGACCGTTCTCTACAGAATATCATTTCTTCTATCACCCAGGTTGTAAATAAAAAAGTTCTTCCCTCGGGGGAAGTTGGGCACCCGCCCCGCCCGCAGTATTGCGGGGCTACGGGGCGGGGTAGATGGGGGTTTGTAGTTGGGGGTTAGATTCCCTTAGTCCCCCTTGTCTACGGAGTCCTCCGTAACGAGTAAGGGGGATTTTACCTCTAACTAGCTATGCAAACCGCCCCAAGGGAGAAGCTACCAACTTTACAAACTTGTAACTTTACAATTTTTCAAGCTTTACAAACTTCTTTTACTATTAGTTGAAAATAAAAACTTATTCAATATAAAAAAGAGGATAGATTTTTTACAAATATAAAAAATACCATTATTATGAAAAAACAATTTAAATTAATTTTTTTCTTGCTATCAATTTTTTTTGTATTTTGATTTTCATTTATTTACGCAGGAGCACGAAACTTACCATGAATCAAAATCATCACTCGTGATCAACGATGAGCAAACGAAGCTTTGAGATATTCTGATATGTCAAAGACAGAAAGAAGTAAAGTAAATGCCGAAAAAAATGAGCAAAAAATGAATGAACTCAGAGAAACAGATGCAGAAAAGTATTGGTCAATCAAAGAAAAAGAGTACCAAGAACAAATGGCAAATGATTATTTGAAATCAAATTATTATTCCGAAATAGATTTGGATTGGACCAAATACGAAAGCAATGGGAATTATCTTTTTTGGCCAGAATATATCAAAAACAATAAAACTAAAATTATTGTACACCATACAGCATCAGACAATACAATTCTAAAAAATAAAGCTGATGTTTTGGAATATCTTAGTGGAGTTTATCGATATCATACTGTTACTAATTGACGAGGGGATATCGGTTACAATTTTTTGATTGATCCATTTGGGAATATTTATGAGGGTAGAGCAGGATGAGAGTGAGTAGTTTGAGCACATGCAAAACGAAACAATACTCCTAGTATCGGAATTTCATTAATTTGAAATTTTGAAAATATAAAACCAACAAAAGAGGCATTGGAGTCTCTTATTAGATTGTCAGCAGCTTTGGCAAAAAAGTACAATATAAATCCTTTTTCTAGAACAGATTATCATAAAGATTCCAAAGAAGTTCCGTACATAGTTTCCGCTGAAAATTATGTGATAGCATGACACAAAGATGCTGGTATTACTGCATGTCCTGGTAAGTATTTGTATGAATTGCTTCCTTTTGTTAGAAATGGAGTAAAAGATCTTTTGGAATGAAAAACTCTAACAAGTGCTAGTGGTTTGAAATCAGTAAAAGAGACTATTACAAGCAAACAAACCCCCAAAACTAAAAGAACTAGACTTACCTACGACTATTTTGAATCTATGCAAAGTAAAATTGCGCCTGCAGTTAGAGCCATTAAAAACGATTATATCAACAAAAATAATATTACATTTTCCAAAGGGAATATTAGTAGATTAGTATGAAAAATAGACAAAAACCAAGCTAAAACCTACTTAAATCAGGACATTCTTGTTCTGCTTTACGAACTAACTCAAGATTATTCTGAATATAATTTGTCTTGTGAGCAATGATGTATTTTTTATTTTAATCAAAATAAACTTGAAGCAAATAATGCTACTATAAAAGTTTCTGACAAACTACAGTTGAATTTGTGATGAAATACTTACAATGTAGATAGATTGTCTGTTGTACCAAAAAACAGTCTTATTACTATAGACAATTACACTAGAAAATCTTATGCTGGTATAGCTTGGAATACTTTTCGTGGTTCTTTGATTTTCAAAAAAGATTATATGAAAGATCTAAATTGAGTAGAACAAAATAAATATGTAGTTATAAACAAACTTCCTTTTTGAGATTATATGAAGTGAATAGCAGAAACCAATGATACAGAATCAGCTACAAAAAATGAAGTTATGTCGTTGATATCCAAATCTTATGCTTTATTTTATATGAATCCAAAAAATATTCATCCAAATATACCTTCACAAGCTACCTACAATGCTGTGGATGATTCTAGGATTTTCCAAAAATATGTGTGAGCATGATTAGAAAAAACTTTGACAAAATGGTATACAGCCCTAGAAAAAACAAAAGATAAAATTATTCTTTACAACAATAATGTTCCATTGTTACCATACTTTTCATGTTCAGCTGGATTTACTTATTCAGCAAACGAAAAACGATGACGAAATGATACTCCTTATCTAAAATCAAAATTTGATTTGTGAATATGCCAAGATAAAAAATTCTCTGGACATTGAGTCGGACTAAGCTGACTTGGAGCTGAAAGATGGACTCAATTCGGATGGAGTTATACAGATATACTTCACTACTACTATCCTGGAATAGTGATTGAAACCCTTTAGTTGCCGTCTTCAACAATGTTTTTTACAAGAATATTTAAAATATAATCTTGTCAAAAATAAAAACATTTTATTACTAAATATAACACATGGAAGAAATTTTACAAAAAATATTTCCTAACAGTGCTGAAAAGGCTGTTGATAGTGTCTTGAATTTATACGAAAAACAATGATTTGTAATATCAAATTTTATTTATTTTGCTATTATCAAAGAACAAAAACTTTTTGAATCCACAAAAAAAACTACTCTTCAAAAAGATTATTACAAAGCCATCACAAAATGAGATTTTCTTTTACCAGATGGTATAGCTTTACAAACATTTTATCGTTTAGCAAACCGTAGATTTTCTCTACCAACAAAAAATCTTTCAAACTTAAATGGTACAGATTTTGTCCCTTATTTTTTAGATGAAATCAAAAAAAGATACGGTAGTCAAAGAATTTCTATATCATTATATTGAGCAAAAAAAGAAATAGTTCAAGAAGTAAAAAACACTTTTTCTTACAAATGATTTGAAGTTTCTTATATTCAAGATTGATATTCAGAATTTGATCGAGAGAGTTTCAAAAAGTCTAAAAATAATAATGAAGAAGTTCTAAACATTTTGTTAGTAGCTAGATCTACTCCAACAAACCCAATTCAAGAATTGCGAACTATGAAAAATTATTATAAAATCAAAGAAAGTAATTTGATAGTTTTCACAGTATGATGACTATTCGATTTCTTAGCATGAGAAAGCCCAAATAGTTCAGTAAAAAAATGAACACAAAAAAGAGCTCCAAAATTTGTCAGAAAGATAAAATTAGAGTGGCTTTGGAGGTTTATTACAGATCCCAAGAGAAACTACAAAAAAGTAAAAAATAGTTTTTCATTATTTCCTTATATTTTTAGATATTTACTATTGAAAAAGGATTAAATTTTGATACCTTAAAAAAGTAAAACATTTTTGTGAATACAATTTTTTATATGATTTTTCCCCAAAGATATGCAAATTAAAGAAAAAAAACATAATTATTTAGCAGACAATCAGTCTTTTTCTTTCAAAGAAAAATTAGCAAATTGAGTAATCATAAATGCTTATGTTGTTTTCGATTCAGATAAATTTTTGGAATACCAAAAAGATCTATTACAAGATTTTTTGGCAGAATTTATAGACAAGTCAAATACTGATATTTATGATGAAACAGATCTCAAAAACAATTTAGAAGATGGCCTTCAATCCCTAAATACTAATCTTAGAAAGTTTTCTGATAAAGTTACAGATGTAGATCGTTTTACCATCAAATGATACATTCAAATTATAGCAGGCACCACTATTATGGCTTCTATGATATGAGATATCTCTTTCATTATGTTTAGAAACAAAAGATTAAATTACCAGCTACACAATTGATTCAATAAAAAATCTAAAATAGATATATTTTCAGATTTTATAGAATGAGACATCCAAACTTGAGATGAGTTATTGTACATTGGGACCAAATTATCAGATGTTTTGGATCAGTCAGATATCAATGAAATGGAAAATATCCTTTCAGCTCCAGAAACTTCATTTATAGAATTTATAGAAAAACTTGTTACTGCTAGAGTAGAAAAAGAGAATATAGCTCTGATGTCCAATTATCATATCTATGGAAATGTTATAGAAAAACAAAGCACCAGTAGGTTACCAAAAATCAAAAATCCTATAAAAATTAATACAGCTTGGACCAAAAGAATACTAGCAAATAAATATTATATTACGATTTTAGTTTTGAGTATCGTTATTTTGGTCATGCTATATAGTGTTTTATCTCAGCTATTAAATACTTCCAAAGATTCTGTATTTAAGACATCAGATTGAGTGATTGTGGATATTACAATAGATGATATCAAAAAAGATATTTTACTTTTCAAGCAAATGGATCCAAGTTCAGATCAAAAATGAGTAAAATATAGTCAAATAATAGAGAAATTAAACTTATTAGAAAGTAAAGGAAGATGGCTCGAAGATGTTGAAAATTTGAAGGGAATTATAGAAGATGATTATTACAAATGATTCAATATTATTAGATTGGAAAGTTTATCAAAACTGGACGATCCAGCCACTGGCATAAAAACTAGAGTATTATCATTAAATAATACAGAAAAAACTAAAGTCGGTGATGTTTTGTTCATTGATTTTCAAAGATGATTAAATATTTGAGGGACTAAATGAGCTATGATATGAGTGGTAAATGACGGTTCTAGATGATCTTTAGTAGAATTTAATATTGATTCTGATATTCAATGATGTTCAAGCAACCTATTAAGAGATGGTTTGTATTGTTATACAAAAGATGGTCGTATCTTTTCTGTAAATAAAGCTGGAGTGGAACCACTTATTACTTCAGATCCAGCGGGATTCCCAGACACAATTTGATGAGTAGGAGTATATTGAAAAGCAAACTTATATGTATTTCAATCCAACTTAAACAATTCCCGTGATTGAGCATTTGTTACTAGATATAGAAATATTGTATGATCCCAAGTTTCTTACCAATGATGAGAAAACTATTCTCTTATGGCTGGCTACGAAAGTTGAGTTAGTTTTTCTTGAGATTTTGGAGATGTCGCAATAGATTCTACTTTCCTTACTTGGAATGCTTGAAAATTATATCAGCTACGAAGACCTGGTTATGGAGTTTCTTTGGATGTTCGTGAAATTAAATTATTATGATGAGACACAATTACAAACAAATATTCCGATGACATCAAAGTTATTGCATACCTAAACTCCAAGTATGTCTATTTATTTGATAGGATAAATAAAACATTTACAATATACACATCCAATCCTCTAAAAACAAACGATCAGTACAATACTCAATTCAAGCTATATTACTTATTTAGTTTCAAGTTTGATTTATCTAATGAGAAGGTTCTGGATATATCAATATCTGAAAATTCTTGAAATAAGCCTGAAATGTATATTTTGACTAATGAATGAGTAAATAAAGTTAACTTATACGAATATATAGATAGTTTAGTAAACGATGATACTCTAAAAGCTATCTGATGATGAGAGGCCCCACTTTAGTTATAAGTTACAAGTTAAAAGCCTGCCCCGCCACGTAGCCCCGCAATACTGCGGGGCGGGGTTTGTAAAGTTACAAGTTGAAAATCCTTCCCTTGGGGGAAGTTGAGCGCGAAGCTAGATGGGGGTTGTAGTTTAGGGGTAATACCCCCACCTACCCCGCCCGTAGCCCCGCAGTACTGCGGGGCGGGGCGGGGATTGCAACCTCCCCCAGGGGAGGAATCTTATTTCCGAATTTTACCAAACCCTCCTTTTCATAAACTTTATTTATTTCAGCACTAAATCCTGATTTTATGGATTCCCAAACATTAAGAAAAAAACGAAGCGGATTTTGGACTTCAAAACAGCATGTTCATTTGCCAGAAGTTTCACTTATTGCAGATAAATCATCTTCTACTGCACTTTTTAATGTTGCCTGAATGCAACCACTTATCCCCTATCTTGCGGGGAAAAAACATGCACTTGGGCCTAGGCTTTTTAATATACAAAAATGTATAAGAACAGTTGATATTGATGAAGTGGGAAATGATTCTCATCTTACCTTTTTTGAAATGATGTGAAATTGGTCGCTTGGGGACTATTTCAAGGAAGAAGCAATTCAACGAAGTTATGAATTTCTTGTTCATGAACTTGGTTTTGATCCTCGTAAATTAGCAGTAACAGTTTTTGAATGAAATGAAGATGCTCCAAGAGATGAAGTTTCCTTTGAAGCTTGGAAGAAAGCAGGAATTCCTGAGGAGAAAATTTCATTCCTTAACGCAAAAAACAATTGGCGAAGTCCTGGGCCAATTTGACCTTGTGGTCCTGATACTGAAATATTTTATCGAGTAGGTGAGTCAGAATTTCCTCCTACTGCTTCAAATGTAAAGGATGATGAAGAGAATTGGCTTGAAATCTGGAACAATGTCTTCATGGAGTTCTATCGTGATGAAACCTGAAAGATTTCTAAACTTCCTCACACGAATGTAGATACGGGTATGGGATTTGAAAGAATGTGTAAAGTTCTTCAAAACAAAGATAGTATTTATGAAACAGATCTTTTTGCTCCATTTTTAGAACTTCTAGAAAAAACAACAGGTTTGAAATATATAGAGCATAAAAGAAAGTTTAGAATTATTACTGATCATATCAGAACTGCTTTTATGCTAATCAATGATGGTCTAACACCCTCTAATGTTGCTGCAGGCTATGTTTTGAGAATGATTATTAGAAGGAGTTATTACAACCTCTTTTTACTCAAGAAGTTATCAAGTGAAGAATTAGCTCATTTTATTGATCAAGCTTTTATCGCTTTCAAGGGTTTGAGAGAGTTTAATGAGCCTGTTATTAAAAAAGTTTGGCTTAACGAGATTTCACAGTTTGAGAAAACAATCCATAATGGAGAAAAAATATTAAATGACTTTTTAGAAGAAATTCTTTCTCAAGGGAAGAAAGTTCTTGCTGGGGATAAAATTTTTATGCTTTATGATACCTATGGTTTTCCACTCGAAATTACCAAAGAAATTGCAACTGAGCGTGGAGTGGAGCTTGACTTGGCTGGTTATGAAAAAGCATTGGAAATAGCAAAAGAAAAGTCTCGCCAAGGAAGTAAGGCAATGTTCCAAAAAACTGCCGATTGGTCCAAATATTTAGAGGGATTACCTGAAACCGAGTTTGTAGGTTACGATGATTTAAAAAATAGTGGTGCAAAGCTTTTGAAAGATGTTCAAACTGAAGATGGAATCAGATTCTTGATTTTTGATAAAACTCCGTTCTATCCTGAAATGGGAGGGCAGGTTTGTGATACAGGAGTGATTAAACTAGAGAGCGGTGAAATTGTGCAAATTGTTAATGTTCAAAAAGTCGCAGGAGTGATTTTGCATTTTGTAAGGTAGATTTTTATTTTAAATAAAATAGTAAATGTGGATAGCAGAAAATATAGCAAAACTTTTTTCTCTTAAACAAATTACTTCGGTACTTGATCTTGGTGCAGGGAATGGAAAGCGAAGTCTTTTTTCTGCAAGTTATGGAGCTAAAGTGATAGCAATTGATAACCAGTCTATGCCACTTTGGCAATTCCCAAAATATCTTAAAACTCATCCTTCAATAACTTTTTTACAAGCTGATATTAGAGACTTGAATTTAAATTTTAATCAGAGCTTTGACCTTATTTTGCTTTTTAATGTTATTGTTTTTTTGAAAAAAAAGTTCTTTTTAGAGCAAATACTTCCTTATTATTTAGAAAAATTAAATAAATGAGGAGTGCTTTGCTTAAGTTTTTTTTTCGATGATGACCCTACAATGAGCATAAATCAAAAACTTTCTTTTTATGTGTTTAAAGACTTTAAACTGCCAAAAGGATATATTATTCAAAAACAAGAAGAAAAAATACTACAAGATAATCATATTCCTGATGGCGAACATGAGCATCATGTCTGATATGTAGAGATCATGAAAATATAGAAGTAAGTATCGGTCAACCTAAGAAATTATTCATAATTGTGGTAAATTGTGTTTTTTTAAGATAAGCCAAAATTACTGTGCATTCTATTGAATTGATTAATTTATTTACTTTTTTGTATTTACTTTTTAATGTTAACATTAAAAAAAGCAATGTAGTATTAAGGTTCAATGGTTTAAAAAAATAAAAGTTTAGTTTATATTATCCAAATCATTAAAAAATAATTCATTTTTTGGATGTTTTTTAAACATTTCTAAAATATGCATACAAAAGGTAGCATGGGTAGCACTTATTAATTAATTTGACTAATGACGATCACTTCTTTCTTGTTCATATCTATCTCTTTTTGCTTCTTGTAGCATTTTTTGTATTTTGTTCTTGTATTCTATATCATCAATTATGATGTTTTTATTTCTTGATAATATGGCTTTTTGTTGAGGTGTAATTGTTTCTATGTCTATTGTAAAACTTCGTTCAGTATTAACATTCCTTGATAATATATTAGCTTGTCTATCTGTTATATTTTTTATTTTCAGTTCTATCTCATACATATTTTTACTCAATTCTTCAAGTTGTTGATCTGTTATTTTTTCTATACCTAAACTTATTCTTCCTTCTTTTTTATTCCTAAATGTTATAGCTTGTGAAGTAGTTATACTTTCTAATTTAGGTAATACTAAATTTCCTTTACCTACACAAAGATATTGTACTTGTTTATCTGAAAGTTTAGTAATCTGTTGAAGATAAAGATTGTTGTGGAGGTTCCTAAATTTTAAAAATACGGCTTGTTTATCATTTTCGAAACGTTTTATATCCAAACTAAGATAATTAGCTTTAGAAAGAATTATTAGTTGGCGGTCTGTCAGGGTTTCATCTTTGATATATAGGCCCTTGTCTGGAAACTTTTGTATAAACTTTTCTAGTGTTGCATTAGGGATCTTTTCTTCCTTTAGATTAATGCCTCCTGAAGCGTGCAATTTATCAAACATCTCTTGTTCTTTTTGTTCTATCTCATGTTGATCAAGCCCTTTATTCGTCTTTTCTTTTTTTCATGGTCATTTATTATCTGTTTTTTCTTTATTTAAATTTTCAACAGACCTTTGAGTACTTTCAGGTACAGTAGTTCCATCAAGTACTTTTCTTTCAGCTGTACTTATTGCTGAATTAAATTCTGGTGATTTACCAGTTTCGATGTTTCAAATCATTTTAATATTTTTTTAAAAAATAAAAGTTTAGTTTATATTGTCCAAATCATTAAGTAATGATTCGGCTTCTTGAATATCTTTTTCTCTCTCTGCCTCATGTTTTGCTACTAATTCTTGAAATCTCACTTGTATTGTTTCAAGGTTTTTCGCTTTTTGAGCCTCAAAATCTTCGGAGAGGGTTCACATGATAATTTCATATAAAGCATCAAGATATTCTTCAGAAACTCATTCTTTAGTATTAATAATGTTGAGAGTTTCTTCATAACTTTCAAGTTTGTCTCCTAGAGCATTAACAATATTATTGAGTTTTTCTCTTTTTTCTCAATAATTTAAAGTTTGATACTCTTTCCATAATTGTGCATATAATGGGCTTTTGATAGTCATAAGTTTTTTTTGGTTAAGAAATAAAATACCCTTATATGTGATTGCTTATAACTTAACTTTGTATATTTCATTTTACATATAATATTTTTCTTTTTGAACTATACAAATTAGTCTTTTGAAAAGATATAAATTTTATAAGCAAGTTAATTATAATTAAAAAAAAAATCCTGTCAAATTTTTGATCACTTTTTTATGCAACTTTAAATTAATGTCTTATGTTTTTAAGAAAATTACTTAGTAACTATTCAGATTTATAGGTTTACTACTGCATTCAAGAAAATGTTTTCTTTCTTGAAATCACAGCCAAAATACCTATAAGAATGTTGAGATATTTTGTTAATAATTTTTTTTGTGTTTAACACAGTTTTAATTGGCTTAATTAAAGTAAATATGAAGCTTATTCTTACAAGACATGGAGAAACGGAAGAAAATAAAGCTGAAATTGTTCAAGGACATCTTCCTGGAAAACTTTCTGCTGATGGTATCAAACAATCAAAAAAAGTTGCATTAAGATTAAAGTGAGAAAAGATAGATTATATTTACTCAAGTGATCTTGATAGAGCGGTTGATACAGCAAAAATTATAGCAGTATACCATAAACAGACACCTATAAAGTTCAAAAAAGAGACTCGTGAAAGATATTTGGGAAGTTATCAGTGAAAAAGAACATCCGATATTATAGGTCCAACATGGCCAGAAGATTGAGAATCGTTCGATGAACTCTATAATAGAGCTAAAAGATTTTTTGATTGATTGTTGTTAAAGCATTCCAATGATACTCTTTTACTTGTGTGACACAATCAATTTAATAAGGCTTTGGTTGCTGTAATCACAGGAAAAAAACCTGAAGATATTGAAGGAATGGAAAAACCCCATAATACGAATATTACTACATTTGAAATTGATGCAAAGAAAAATTACAAAATACCTCTTTTCAATTGTAAAAAGCATTTAGATTAGTTGTATTGAATTATAAATTGTGATTTTTTATTCTATCTTTTTGAAACATATTCTATTTGTATAAATAATTGCATTATTTCGTATATACCTAACAGAGTTTTTAAAAATCAAAAAAACCTGAACTTTTTACAGACCAGGTTTCTTCTATCAATAAAGGTGAAATATTTTCTCTTGAGTTCAATAATGAAATTATGATAGCATATCTTTTAGAAAAACTTCTGATATTTGACTAGGTTGCAAAGCGGTAATATCCTTAACTTCTGATGTAATGGTTTTGATGTCCTCTTCAGAATATTGTTTTTTATTTTCTTCAATAATTTCATTCATTTTTTTCCAAACTCAAATTGATTCGTCAGATCTTTTATGTTTGATTATTTTTTTGTTTTTTACTAAATTTAGCATTTCCTGCTCTTTTTTTCAAATTTCTTTATCATTTTTCAATGCAAGCTCAAAATTGTGTAAAAAATCTGAACTTGGATACATATCATCATCAATATAATCACCTAAAAGTTGTTCTAACAATAATTGTTGTTTTAGAGAAAGCTCAGAAAAAATTTCCATAAATTGTTTTTCATTTTGTTCATATTCTTTTTGCTCAGAACTCTTAAAAATTTTTACCATTTTTTCTTTCATTTTCTCTACCATACTAGTAGTAGGTCTTTCTTGGTTTGTTAATTTTCCTTTTTCAAGGGAAGTTTCATCAATCTTTATAATAGCCATTAGTATAATTGGTTAAAAAATAAAATGTTGACAACTTAATTATAACAAAAATTTTTAATTTTGCAAATTTCAGGGTGTGATTTTTTGATTGATTGTTGTTAAAGCATCCCAATGATACTCTTTTGCTTGTGTGACATCACCAATTTAATAAGGCTTTGGTTGCTGTAATCACAGGAAAAAAACCTGAAGATATTGAAGGAATGGAAAAACCCCATAATACTAGCATTACTATATTTGAAATTGATGCAAAGAAAAATTACAAAACACTTCTTTTCAATTGCAAAAAGCATTTGGATTAGTTGTATTGAATTATTATTTTCTTGTAAATTGTAAGATTTTATAGTTTATGACTATGTTTTGTCTAATTGTTTCTATGGAATTCGGTTTTTTCCTGGTGTTTTTATTTTTTTTAGAAATTATAATTTATCTCTTGAAATGTTGGTAAAAATACCTATAAATATACCCATAAAAATACTTAGATTTTATGTTTTTAAGATAATCAAAATGATTACTAAAACAAGTTTTGCTTCAATTTCTGAATTAAGAGATAAGACAGCAACTATTGTAAAGCAGGTCAATACCACAGGGAAAAAAATTATCCTTTCCCAAAATAAGCCTGTTGGGGTTTTATTGAGTATTGATGAATATAATGCACTTCTTAAGTTAAGTTTTCCTGCAGAAAAAGCAAGTCTTGAAGACATTAGAGCATATCAACAAAGCTCTCACTGAAAAGATGGAGTGGAGGCTTTTTCATTTTTAGATGGTTTAGAATAATAAAATGTATCAAATCATCTTAGAAAAAAAAGTACAGAAATTTTTGCTTAAGCATAAAGGACAGCCTTTAGTGGCTCAATTTAGACAGGCATTAACTCAGCTTGCACTCAATCCTTATCAAAATAATTTAGATATTAAAATACTTGTTGGATTACCACATTCCTATAGATTAAGAATTGGGAAATGGAGGTTTTTGTACGAAATTATTGATGAAAAAATTATTATTAATTTTTTTGATGCCGGAGCTAGATGAGATGTGTACAAATGAGAATAGGTGTTTTTATTTTTTTAACAACAACAAAAAATCGTGAAATTTCACTGTTTTTGCTTTTTTTCACGATTTTATTATAGGATCTTTTTTAAAATTGCAAATTTTTATACTAAAAAACCTTATTGTCATCCCAATAATTTAACATGACTCTCCAAAAAGATTACTCACTTTCTACTAAGTTTAGTCTAGGGAAATATGTGTATACAATATTGTAAAAAGATCATATTACCTTATCCAATCCCTTTTCTTGTTCTAGCATTTTTTCAGTTAAAATTCATTCATATTTAAATAACTCTGCTTCTATTTTTCTCCCTAATTCATGAAATTGTTTAGTTTGTGCAAAATTATCATCACAATTCATATCTCTAAATCTCCAAAAATCATCTTCATTTACTTCAAAAAATCTCCTAAACAACTCTCATCATTTTGTTTTGTATGAGTTTAATTTTTCTACAATACATTCATCTATGATTTTTTCGATATCTTCTTTTTGTTCTTTTTCAAGATTTTTAAATAATGGTCAAAACATAGGATGTGTTTCCAAATCTATTAGATATGGGAAAAATCCTTTTGCTTCCAAAAAGTTGTTGATTACACTACAAACTTGTTGTCTTTCCTGTTCGTTCATTCATAAAGTTTATTTTATAAAAGTTTTGATTGTTTCCTTGTTCACATTTAGAACCTAATTGGTAACACCACCACTTTTGCAGCCCCGCAATTCTGCGGGGCTACATCAATTTGTTACTTCAACATTTTATCATTCACCCCGCTAAGCGGGGCAAGTTTTATCACTTTATCGCGAACTACGGTGCGGGGTAGAGGGATTTAACATCCTCCCTAACATTGCAGGCGCGACCCCGTAGGACTACGGGGCGCGCCTACAGGTTCAAGTGTATTGTTTTATCATTTTATCATGAGAGAAGCGAATATTTATCGTGAGTAGAGCGAACTATTATTCAATTAGCTCCAATCAATTCACATAATATCCTCAATTAAAATCATCTTTTTTTATTTTTCATACAACATTAATTTTACTATTGGTATTTATATTTTTTATCATATCTCCCTTTCATCGGAATAAAAAGTTAATCTTTTTATCTCCAAATACTCAATGTATTTTCATATGTCCATTCCCATTTTTTCATACTTTTTCAATTTTTTCTATATTTACATTTTCAAACAAAAGTTGTGGTTCTTTATTTCATTCTCCAAATGGAGCAAGACCCTCTAATCCTTGTATTAATTCATAATCCCACTCATCATCATATATTTTTGTATCAATATACAATATTTTTTCCAAATCATCATCATTGATTATTTCATTGCAATAAGTTTCTACACTTTTTTTGAATTCATCTAATTTATCTAATGAAACTGTTAGTCCTCAAGCTTGTTTGTGCCCTCCGGATCTTTCTAACAAATCGGAGTGCTTTTGTAGCATTTCTATTATATTAAAATATTCTGGTCCTCTTAAGCTAGCTACAGCAACTCATTTGTCTCTATTAATTTTGAAAACAATACTCGGCTTATTATATTTTTCAGTAATTTTTCACGAAACTATACCAACTACTCACTCATGAAAGTCCTCATGTTCCGCAATTAAAATTTTTTGATCCAAATCCAACATCTCTTCAGCGATTTTAAAATCATCTTCTTGTAATTTTTTTCTGTCAGTATTTATTTCATCTATTTTTTGTAAAGCTTCCAACTGCTTGTCTCATGTAAATAAAAGTGTATTCAAACTGTTATAAGGAGAGTCAATCCTTCATCATGCATTGATTCTTGGTCAAATGATAAATCCTATATGAAAAGTATCCACTTCTTTTAAATTGAGATATTCTAGAAATCACTGTAGTGATTCTGGTATTTGGTCACGATGATTATTAATTAAATCTAGTCACTTTTTCACTAACAATCTATTTTCTCAAGTTAAGGAAACAATATCAGCAACTGTTCAAATTGCTACAATTGGTAAAAAATAATTAAAAATATTATTTTTCTTTTTTTCACTCCAAGTTTTTGTACTATCCAATAATGCACACAATAATTTAAATGCGACACCAACTCCTGCTAAATGTTTAAATTCATAATCCTTTGAGATCAATGGGTTTATTACAGCAATAGCATCAGGAAGTTTTTCTAAATTTTTGTGATGGTCTGTGATAATCATGTCCAATCAAATTTCTTTGGCATATTCTACTTCCTGAATGTTTGTAATTCAGTTATCTACGGTAATTATCAGACTTACTCATTTTTCTTTCATCTCATCCAAATGAGAATTTTTGATTCCATATCATTCTTCTATTCTATCTGGATACATAATACTAATATTTCTGTATTTCAGGAATTTTGTAAAAAACTTAAACAAGATAAAACTGGAGGTTATCCCATCTACATCATAATCTCCAAATATCATAATTTTTTCCTTATTTTTCAAGGCCTGTATTATTCTATTTACTGCTTTTGGCATATCATTTAGTTTCATGGGGTCCAACCGATAGTCCTTTATTTTTGGATTTAAAAAAATATCAGCATTTTCATCTATGCCTCTAATTTTCAATAATCTTTCGATTAAATTTAGATCTTTATTTTCATACAATATTTTATACTTCACCTTAATTTTCACTTAAGTTTGTAAAGCCTACCTCGCCCCGCCCCGCAATACTGCGGGGCGGGGCGGGGTTCATAAAGTTTGTAAAGTATTAATTAACTTACAACTTTCAACTTTTAACTTTCTGCTAATTTTTATGTTTCATAAAAGTCACTATCCCTTTTTTCGTTTTCCAACTCATCAAATATTTCCCTATCTTTCTCATCTAAATCTTCATAATCTACAAATCATAAATTTATCAAATCATCTTTTAAATTCCCACTTATCTTTGATTCTTTTTTACTTTTTAATTCTATTAACTCTTTTTTATCTACTATCGTAAAATCAGTTTCACCGATTACTAGTTCCTCATCATTCATTTATCAAAATTTTACTTTGTAAAATTTTTAGTCGTTAGTCTGTAGTCTAAAGTAAAATAGTTTATAATTTGTTAATTATTAAAGACTAACGACTAGTGACTCTAGATCAATAACTCTAAACCAACGATCGCCTCTATTTTATTATTTTATCAATTATTCAATATTTCAAAGCATCTTCTGGAGTCATCCAATTGTTTCTTTCCATATCTTGTTCTACTTTTTTAACATCTTGTCCAGTATGTTCAGACATTAATTTAATAAACATCTTTTTTACTTTCATCATTTCTGCTGCTTCAATCTGGATGTCTGTAGCTTGTCCTGTAATTCATCATCCACTAATTAAGGGCTGGTGAATCATTATTTTACTATGAGGTAAAGCATATCTTTTTCATTTTGTCCCTCCAGCTAAAAAGATAGATCCCATAGATGCAGCTAATCAAGTAGCAATAGTTACAACATCGCATTTGATGTGTTGCATAGTATCATAAATAGCCATACCACTATAAACCTCTCATCCAGGAGAATTTATATACATGACAATATCTTTGTCTGGATCTTTTTTTTCTAAATACAACAATTGAGCTACCACAGTATTTACTAAAGGAGTAGTAATGGTGTCTCATACAAAAATAATTCTATCTTCCAACAGTCTAGAATAAATGTCGTAAGCTCTTTCGCCAGCTTTGCTTTTTTCTATAACACTAGGTACTAAGGTCATTTATCTTTTACTCAAAAAATAAAAACAGAATAAACAAACTTCATCATTAAACCTTTTATATTTATCATAAACAAAATCAACTTGAAATTTTTGGATATAATAATAAATAGTAGTTAGAAAAAATACAATCAATAATCCTTTTAAACAAGCATCTTTATCACGCAAACATAGTTTTAAAATATTAGTAATTTAATATCAAATAGTTGGGATAATACATGTTTTAAAGCTTGATCAGTATCATATATTGTAATACTATTTAAATTTTAAAATTGTGTTTAGATAGCAAAGAATTAGTACCGTAGCCTTTTTAGGAGAAAATATTTTTATCCAATGTTACCACCATTCTATTTATTTTTTTTCTTAATATAATTTGTTGTTAGATTTTAATGATGGATTGATGGGATTTGTGACTCCACAAACTTAGGTTAAAATACAGACAAAGTTACTAGTAAAAAAAATCTCTATTTAGCTATTTAATTAGGCAGAATATTTGTTGAATCTCAAATCAAATTTAAGAGCGAATATTTATTGATATAGTTCAAGGGTTAGATTACAAATACAAACATGCTTCACAAATCCTAGTTCTGACTAAAAAAATTTAAATATACTAGCTTTTTATCTTCAAATATTTAAAGTATTCATTAGTTGGCGACTATAAATTAAAATTTAATTTCTAATATAATATTAATGAACCAAAACAATCAACTATCCGAGAGAGATGTTAGAATCCAAAAAACCAAAACAATGTCTAAAATGTGAGTAGTGCCATATGCACAAAGTTTTGAAAAAACTCACCTTATTTCTCAAGTAATTTCAGAATTTTGAGATAAAAAACATAGAGACATAAATGACATTATTCCCAATCCTGATATCCAGATAAAGACAGCAGGTAGAGTTATGCTTCATCGTAGTCATTGAAAATTAGCATTTTTGAGATTACTTGATTCTACATGACAAATACAACTTATGTTCCATAGAGACAATTGTAAAATAGATGTTTCAATATCAGATGATCAACCAAAATTATTAGAAACATTGGAGACAGAGGGTGAAGAAATGTCAGCATACAAATTTATGGAAAAAATGATAGATGTTTGAGATTTTATTTGAGTTAGAGGAGAGGTCTTTACTACTCATAAATGAGAACTGACCATTTTCGTTTCTGAATTTAAGTTTTTGGCAAAAGCAATTAGACCATTGCCAGAAAAATTCCATGGACTAACAGATCAAGAAGAGCTATATAGAAAAAGATATTTGGATATGATTATGAATCCAGAATCTTATGAAAGATTTTTATTCAAATCCAAATTCTATCATACTTTGAGAGAGTTTTACTATAAAGAATGATTTACTGAAATCCAAACATCAATTCTTTGTAATGCAGCTTCTGGAGCCGCAGCAAAACCATTTATCACACACCACAACGATTTTGATACTGAATTTTACCTTAGAATAGCGTTTGAAACCGCTCTTAAAAAAGCAACAGTTTGAAGATTTGAAAAAGTTTTTGAAATATGACAGGACTTTAGAAATGAATGATCAGATCCTTCTCATTTACAAGAATTTACTCAAGTAGAACACTATGCAGCATACCGAAATTATGAAGACAATATGAAGTTTACTGAAAAAATGTTTGATTATATATTTGATAATATGTGATTAAATAGAGTAATCCCTGTGAAAGATAAAGATTGAAACATAAAAGAAGTGGATTTTACAACACCTTGGGAAAGAATAGACTATACAAAAGGTATTTTAGAAGCTAGCTGAATAGATATCACTCAATATTGACAAGGAGATGCTGACAAACTTAGAGCAGATATCAAAGCAAAAGGAATAGAGTTTGAAAGAATGGATACAATGGGAACAACAACATTGATAGACTATTTATATAAAAAAGTTCTTAGACCAAAAATACTTTGACCTGCCTTTATCTACAATTATCCAGTAATTATGCAACCTTTAGCTAGGATTTCAGATAAAGATAAATGAATTGTTGAGCAGTTTCAGCTTTTGGTAAATGGACGAGAAATTTGTAAAGCTTATTCAGAATTAGTAGATCCAGTATTACAGCAAGCAAATTTTGATGCTCAAAAAGAAGCTGCTGCTCAGTGAGATGAGGAAGCAACTGCAGAAGATAAGGATTTTGTAACTGCTATGGAATATTGAATGCCTCCTCAATCTTGATTTGGTATGTGATTGGAAAGGATTTTAGCAATATTAACTCAACAAGATAATTTAAGAGATGTTGTTATGTTCCCAATTATGAAGCCAGAAACTGATGAAGAACTTAAATAGTTTTTATGGTTTATAAATATTGTAGGTATGTGGGGAAATGTCTCCTAGCTGTCCAGTTTCGTACTATTGGGGCAGGTAAATCGGGCTACAATAATAGCCATACATATTTTTATTACTATTAAAATTTCTATATATATAATAAAAAATTTTACTAAGGTGTGTTTTTTTAAAATTGATAATTTATTTGCATTTTAATAAAAAATAACTAAACTTTAACTAGTTTAATTATTTTAACTAGTTTAATTAAAATAACATGAATGCAGAAGCTATATTAAAACCAATAGGTAAATGACAAATTACTATTCCTCTATCTCGAAGACTTCATTTATGAATAGACCAAAAAGAAGTTAGAGCATTTTTGAGATGAAATCAAATTGTTATAGAACCACTTAATCAAGAGAAAATAGATCGAGATGTAAAGCAAATTTCAATTGGTGAATTAAATGATGAAACACAAAAAGCAATAGAGCAATCTCGTAAAGATTATAAAGAATGAAAAAAAGAAAAATTTATGTCGTCAAAACAAGTGCGAAATGACATCTTATAAAATAATTTTTGATGTAAATCTATTATTAAAAAGAGATTTAAATATTTTGAAAAAAAATAAAAAACAAATTTTTCATATAAAAGATAAGATAGAAAAATATGCACAAGATCCAAATAAATTTATTTCTCAAACACAAAAACTAGCACCAAAACAAGAGTGATTATATAGGATGAGAGTTGGAAAATATAGAATAATTTTTTCAAAAGATGATTGAAATAAAATACTTATTATTCATAGAATTGGGACAAGATGAGATATTTATAAAAAGTTATAAAGTAAGAAATAGTATTTATTCATGACTATTAATTAAAAACCCTTTTTATAACAAAATTATTGTTGATTATAGTTATGTTTTCCATATACATAATTCTATAGGATAGGGGACTTATTACGGCGACTGCCTCTATAAGCACAATCACAAATATATAAAGCTTATACGCCATTTTAGTTATTATTTTCAAAATTATGCTTTCAACACAACCAGCAAAATGAACACAGGATCGATATCCACAGGAATTTCAAATCCGTAAATACATTTTTGATTCTTGGAGAAAAGTTTGTCTGAAATTTTGATATCAAGAATACTTATGACCTTTGGTAGAAAATGCTGAAATTCGAAAAGCAAAATCTGGCGAAGATGTTTGATGATCTGAGCTTACGATGATTACAAATAGGGAATGAAAAATATCAGAACTTGCTCTTAGACCAGAAATGACACCCACAGTGACTCGTATGGTGGCCAAAAATTATGCACAATTGGCAAAACCTATCAGATATTTCAGTATAGCTAATTTTTATCGTAATGAAAGACCTCAGAGAGGTAGAAATAGAGAATTTCGACAACTAAATGTTGATATGTTTGGATCAGACAGTATTTATGCTGATGTTGAAATCCTTACTTTAGCTATATCTTTGATGTTGGAATTTAATCCACCAAAATGATCTTGGAAACTAAATATAAACAATCGTTTCATCATAGATTCAATACTATCAGAAATTTGATTATCTGGAGATATAAAACAAGAAACGGTTAGGTTAATGGATAAGCGAGAAAAGTTGCCACAAGAAGCGATAAGTGAAATATTATTGGAAAAATGATTAAACCAAAATCAAGTAAATATGTTAGTGGAATATATGAATTCAAGCACAATCCAAGACCTAATAAAAAAATTCCCATCCATTCAAGACTCTAAATGAATTCAACAAACAAACTTTATTATTCAATCATTAAATAATTTATGATATTCTGAATATTTAGAGTTTAAACCAAGCCTAATAAGGTGATTTGACTATTATGATGGAGTTGTTTTTGAAATATTTGATACCCATCCAGATAACAAAAGAGCTTTGTTTGGAGGATGAAGATACAATTGATTATCAAAAATATTTATAAAAGACGATATTCCAGCCATTTGATTTGCACCTGGAGATGAAACTACAAAATTATTTTTAGAATCTCGATGACTAATTGATCCTATTTTAAATAAAACACAAATCGAAAAAATATATATCCCTGTGTTGGAGGACTCCTTGCAAGATGAGGTTTTCAAGCTAGCAATGAATTTTAGGAATTATTGAAAAAATGTTATTACAGGATTAGAAACACAAAAGATGATCAAAGCTATTCAATATGCAGATAAGCAAGATTATAAATTTATTGTAATTTTTGGAGAGGAAGAAAAAGAAAAATGAATTTACAAAGTAAAAAATCTAAAAAGTTGAAAAGAAAAAGAGTTTAAATTAAACGAAGATTTTTCGGTTGAAGAGTTAAATTAGTAAAATTTCTTAATAAAAGATATATAAAAGATATTCAAAACACCTATTCTAAAGTAATTTAAGACTTAAGACTTGAAATTGGTCTCCAAGTAGTTATATTTTCCTCACCTATTTTTTTATCTGTTAATTTTTGTTATGGAAGAGCAGAGTAGATCGATACTCATTACTTGATGATTGGGATATATTTGATCTCATACATCTACGGTATTTTTGGAAGAAGCTTATGATATTATTATCGTAGACAATCTATCTAATTCAGACATTTCTGTTTTAGACAAAATTCAGACAATCACATGAAAAAAACCTAAATTTTATAATATAGATATTAGAAATTTAGAAGAACTTGAGAAAGTTTTCAAAAATCATCCAAATATAGATTGAGTAATACATTTTGCTGCCAAAAAAGCAGTAGGGGAGAGTTGTCAGGATCCATTTTTATACTATGATAACAATGTAATTTGAACAAACAATTTGCTAAAACTTATGCAAAAGTACGATAAAAAAAATATTGTTTTCTCTAGTAGTGCTACCGTTTATGATTCCCCTAAATTATTACCTCCTTTTAGTGAAAATGACCGTGTAGGTACTTACAATCCTTATGGAACCACAAAACTTATTATGGAATATATGTTAAAAGATTTAGCTACTTTCAAGTGATTTAATGTTGTAAATTTGAGATATTTCAATCCAATATGAGCGCATCATTCTTGATTAATATGAGAAGATCCTAAATGAATTCCAAGTAATTTAATCCCTTATATTCTAAAGGTAGCAAACTGAGAGATAGAATATGTACAAATATTTGGAGATGATTACGATACTCCTGATGGTACAGGAGTTAGAGACTATATTCATGTAATGGATGTAGCAGAAGCTCATTTGAGCGCATTCAACCAAATTTTAAAATATCATGAATATTTATTAGAAAATAAAATTGATCCAGATAAATGATATTTTGATGTATTCAACATTTGAACTGGTGATGGAAAATCTGTAAAAGAGATGATCGAATTAGTAGAAAAAGTTACTGAAAAAAAAATTCCTTACAAAATAGTTTCTAGAAGACCTGGAGACATAGATACATCTATTGCAAATGTTCAAAAAGCAAAACAGGTTTTGGGACGAGAGTATAGTAGATCCATGTATCAAGCGATAGAAGATGCTTGGAGATTTACACAAAAAGGTAATTCTAATTCTTAACATATTATAATAAATACAAAAAATATAGGCAATTTGAGTCTACATTTTTTAACTGGATTTTGTATTTTTAATTAGTATATTGACTTTATAAAGTTCATAAAGTTCTTGAGTACCCCTTAATAAGGGGGAACAGCTTATAAACTTGCAACTTTACAAACTTTTTAACTTTTCAAACCATATCTCATGTCTTTGTTACAATTTTTCATCATTATAGTTGCAATTATATTCCTATTTTTTGGGATAGACTTGTACAAACGCAAAAGAATGAATATTCTACATTTCTTTGTATTTTTATTATGATCCTTAGCAATAATTGTTTTTGCAATAAACAACGAATTATTAAATAAATTTGGAACATTTTTTGGATTAGCAAGATGAGCAGACTTAATAGTATATGCTTCTTTAGTAGCATTGGCATATTTTTATGTTACATTATTTAATAAATATACTAAAGATAAGCACGAACTTACAAGATTGATTACACATCTTTCAATAGATAAAACATATGAATTGGAAAAAGAAAATATAAAAAATTTCAAAAATAAAACAGAAAAAGATGATTTTGTTTTTAATATTAGAGTCTATAATGAGTGAAAGGTGGTTGGCTCTGTAATTGACGAAATTATAGAAGCGTGATTCAAAAAAATGGTTTTTATAAATGATTGATCCAAGGATAACAGTTTAGAAATTTTAAATGAAAAAAAGAAACAATATCCTGACTGTTTGTTTATTATTTTATCTCATACAATAAATAGAGGAGGGTGAGCAGCAAATCAAACTTGATATAAATTTATTCAAAAATATTCTGATGAGCTCAAAATAAAACGATTTGTTTGATTTGATTCAGATGGTCAAATGGACATAAAAGACATGGAAACTTTTATTTCTGAAATTCAAAAGGATAGGTGAAAGTACGAAGCATATTTGGGTTCCAGATTTATACAATGATGAAAAGCAGAAAATATTCCATTTTTCAGAAAAATGATATTAGTTATTTCTAGGTTGGTGACCATGATTTTTTATAATGCAAAAGTATCCGATCCCCATAATTGATATAGGGTAATACATATAGATTCTTTCAAAAAGATTAAAATTATGGCCGATGGGATGCACTATGCCAATGAATTAAACGAACAGATCAAAAAACATAAAATTAAATACAAAGAAATACCCGTACATATTCGTTATACAGAACATAGCCTAAGAAAATGACAAAAAAATTCTAATAGTATAAAGTTAGCTGTAGAAATGATTCATAAAAAAATATTTTTTAGATAGGAACTTAAGTTAAAAGGTTCGTAAAGTTTATAAAGTTCATCAAGTTCATAAAGTATTAATAACTTTATAACTTGTAACTTTACAAACTTGTTACTTTACAAACCTGTCTGCCCGTAGTACTGCGGAGCAGGCTTTCAACTTTATAAATTCATTTTTTTACCGCCTTTTCATTTCTCTATCCATATCTCTTTTGATATCTTTTTCCTTTAGTATTTGCTTTTTTTCTATTTTTCTCATAAGTTTCCCAATACCAATTTCTAACTTAATTAGTCATTTATCGTTTATATAGATTTTTAAAGGAATTATTACATTTCATGCTTGGTCAGTTAATGCTGAGATTTTAGCTAATTCTCTTTTATTTATCAATAACTTTCTATCTCTTTTTGCTTGATATCCAGGTGCCAAAATTGGAGAAGTTTTTTTGTATAAAGGAATGTCCATGTTTTTGATCCATAGTTCTCTATTTTGTATTCTTACTATCGCATCTTTGATATTTATCTGTCATATTTTCACTGACTTTACTTCATGTCACAACAAAACTATTCCGACTTCATATTTTTTTTCGAAACTATAGTCATGATATGCTATTCTATTTTTTGAAATTATTTTCATTTTCACAAAAAAATTAAATTACAATAAATATATAATTATTCTAAATAATAATAACAGAGAAAATAAAAATTACAACATTATTTCAATCAAATTCAGTCGTATAAGGACTTTTCTCATTCAATTAAATCGTTTAATTCAAGTTCTAAAATTTCTTGAGTAATGACTTTTCAATTTAAGATATTGTTTTTCAAAACTCTATTTATTAATTTATCCAAAAATTTAACATTCCTATACTGTCTATCTAAACCATTCAATGAAATATTTCAGATATTATGTTTTATATTTAGTTTTTTTAATTTTTTTTGTAACATTTCCTCAAATAGTCTTTGATAGTTTTCTTCGATTCAATTAAACTGGAACACCCTATCAATTCATAATTTAAAATCACCATGATTGATTCCCAAACCGTTTCCAGCCAAAACAAGTATTACATCATAATTCTCGCTCTTAATATCATTTATTATCATTTTAACGGGTCACAATAATTCTCATTTTTCATATTTTGATGACTGTATTATACGATCTAGATCGTCTACATAAAGTACACAAGAATCTTCAATAGAATCTATAGTATGTTTTATATTATCGACAAAACCTTTTAATTTTAACAAACATCATGATTTTCACTTTTTTGTCCCTATATCAAAAGTATAACTATTTCATTCTCAATCTTCAATTTTATAGATATTGACTTTTGCAAGTGTTCAATATTTTATTTTTTTTATTTGCCTTAATAACTTATTATACTGTTTAATTTGTTCGTTTTTTTCTTCTCTCTGTTGTCTAAGATAAGAGGTGATCAATCAAAAAATAACATACAGTCATTCTTCATCAAAGTAGTCATCATATTTTATTCTAAATATAGGGCGATTTAGTTCATTAGCAATCGCTTTAACTACTGAATGTTTCCCTGTATTTTTATCTCCCTTTAAAAAAATAACTTTATCCAAAAGGTCTTTTGGAAAATCTTCATTAAGATATGAATTTACAAACTCCCTAAGTCATTCTGGTTTTATTGTTAAATCATCGATAGTGATATCAGTAGAAACCTCTCTAAAATTAACTAATTGACTCATGTATAAATAAAATATTTTATCTTTTATCTCTTGATTAATTTCATTTTCTATACCATCTATTTCTTTAGATATAGCATCTAATCTCTGAGATAATATCTTATGCTTGTCTCCATTAATCAGTATTTCATTTTCTTTTTGTTTAATCAAATCTTTTTTTTTCTGTAAATCTATTTTTAAATCAAGGTTTGTGTTTAATAATATTGTGCAAATTTCATTTTTAATTGAATTTATTTCCACAGTTAGGCGATCATTTGCTACCTCGAGATTAAAAATTTGTTTTTTAATTCTATCAAAAATATCTTTATTTGTTTTGTTTAGGCTAGTTAAATAACTAATATTTTTACTAATTACATTCAAATTTTGTTTGATATTGTATATTTGTTGAGATTTTTCACTTGTACTAGTATTTATTTTGCCCCTTTCTCAACCATAATTTAAGTTAATTGAATTATTATTCATAAAAAAAATTAAAATCTAAAAGATTGATCTTAAATATACATTTAAGACAAGAAATGTCAATATTAATTTTCAATAAAGTTTTCAATAAAGTTGTTTTTTGTGGGAATTATTGTTTTTTATCAGTATTTTTTAATTTTTTTAAAGTGTGAAAGTAATAAGTAGATAAACCAGTATATGGCTCATATTATAATGTACAAAAATCCTGTACTTATCAAAGCTGTTTGCCATGGTGCAGAACATCAATTGCAATTGAGCATTGCTTGAATGTCTATAATTGTATTAATTGTTCATACAATTAAAATTGTTCCTAATCCAATAAAAAGTAACTTTTTGTTCATTTTTTTGAGAAATTATAAATGTATCTTATTAATTTTCTTTTTCAAATCTTTCTCTCAGTATTTTCATCTTTTTTGATAAAATTTCATCAACATCTAGGTCTAACAATCTAGCTAATCTGATAGTAGAAAAAATCACATCAGCTAACTCATCTCCCAATCTTTCATCAGAAAATTTATCTATTTTGTCCAATCTTTGTCATCAAAACTTTCAAGATATTTGTTCACTTAATTCTCATACTTCTTCACTTATTTTTAGAGTTTGAGCAAAAACTCTTTCTCTAATTGAGTAATTTAGAGCTGGATATCTTCCTTTTGTCAAAGTTCGATCAATAAAATCTGATAGTTCTTTTACTTCCATTTTAAGATATTATTTCTTATAAAATTACCATTTACACTCCTTTTTATACTAAATACCAATTGTATTAAATGTGCTTTCCCATTTCTTCATCGATTTTCTGGTTTAATTCTTCAACATCAATTCCAGTTAAATCTTCTACAACATAGTTTTCATACTCTTGTATGTCATTCCAAATGTTATCCTCATATTCTTCAGTAAAGACATTTTTTCCATCCCAAATATCCTTTACTTTAGGATCATCACAACATTTTAAGACTTGATGGATTACCTCATCAGAATCATGCGCATCTTTTTTATAAAAATCATTTACAATATCAGCCATAATTCAATAAATAAAGTTTCCTATTGCTAAACTCTTTAATAGTGCTTTGTAATTTTCTTCACTGAGCTTAATTTCTTTCATGATTGCATATTAGAATTAAATATTTTTACAATTTATTTTTCCACTTATAGTCACTTATAAATATTTCATCTGTTTCAAACTCTAATTACTTGTATTTTATTGCATAGTATAGAAAAAATAATTCTATATTTTCAATATCTACATCTATACAAATTTTGTTTTCACTGTATTTTTTTTATATCAAGACCTACAGTTCTTCAATCTCTAATAAGACATGCTATTTTTAAAATTTCATTTCTTCAAGCCTTTGATATTTTTTCTAGATCCTTTTTTCGTTGTTCAACCATTTTAATCTATAGATTTTAAATATTCTATAACATCATCAATAGGTGCTCATTTTTCTCAAAAATCGATTTCAAATTCTTCATCATCTATTAAGCGTAATTCCTTATTGTTAGCGAATTCTCTCAATTTTACATTAATAACAGAACTTAAACTAAGTCAGTTAAGCTTAGCTATTTTTTTTACAGCTTCTAAAACATTTGAATCCACTCTAACTGAAATTGTTTGTGTAGTCATTTGTAATACAATTTATATATAAATACATACATTGTAATAAATATTAAATCATTTTCAATAGATTTAAACTTACATTATTTCTTGATTCAAATGTCGTAGATACCAGTCTACAAGCGAATATTTAGCAAGTTGATTATCCCATAAATCATTCTAATTCTTCAATTTTTACCCTTTTTTGTTGCATGCTATCTCTATCTCTAATAGTCACAGTTCAATCTTCTACACTTTGTGGATCTACTGTAATACAAAAAGGAGTCCCTATTTCATCTTGTCTACGATATCTTTTCCCGATAGCGCCTCAATCATCATATTCACATTTAAATTTCTTACTTAAATCTTTGAATATCTTTTCTGCAATTTCTACTTGTTTTTCATCTTTTTTTACTAATGGCAAAACAGCAAACTTCACTGGAGCGAGCTGTTTTGGAAATCTGACAACTACACGACTTTCTCCATTTTCTAAACTTTCTTCATCATAAAATTCTAACATAGTTACCATTACTGATCTTCCTAGTCACCAAGAGGCCTCTACACATCGTGGGATATATCTTTTCCCAGTAAATGGATCAGAATATTGCATATCTTTTCCACTTGTATCTTGATGTTGTTTGAGATCAAAATCAGTTCTACTGTGTACTCCTTGAATTTCTCCAAATCATCGTGGATATCTATATTCTATATCTACTGCAGCAGCAGCATAGTGAGCTAACTTTTCGTGATCTTTAAATCTTAAATTTTCAGGATTAACTTCAATCACTTTAGTTCGATATTCCATAGAGTCTTTTTTCCGTTGTTCATAGGTTTCCATCGCTTTATTCTCATCATTTTCTACAAAATATTCTATTTCCATTTGTTCAAACTCTCTCGTTCTATACAAAAACTGACCTGGAGTGATTTCATTTCTAAATGCTTTTCATGTCTGAGCTAATCAAAACGGTATTCTCATTCTAGTACTATCCAGAATAGACCTAAAATTTGTAAATAAAGACTGACAGGTTTCAGGTCTCATGTATACTTTAGAACTGTCGTTTGCTACTGGTCATAAATGAGTATCCAACATTAAATTGAAATTTCTACATTCTGTCCAATTGGCTGGTTTTCAAGTTTCAGGATTGTTTGGAATATTTTTTACAATAAAATCTCTCATTCACTCATTTCCCCAAGATTCAGGAGATAAGTTGGTTACTCATAGTTTTTTAGCTAAATCTTCATCATTTAGTCATTCTCTATTTTTTTCAAAAAAATCTTCAATAATTTTGTCTGCACGAAATCTTTGACCAGTATTTTTGTCATCTATCAAAGCATCAGCAAAAGAAGCTAAATGTCAGCTTGCTTGCCAAGTAGTGGGATGAGCTATAATTGCTGTATCCATAAATACAATATCATCTCTTTCTTGCACAAAATGCTTGATCCATAGATCAGAAATATTTTTTTTGAGTAGAGATCAGTAGGGACCAAAATCCCAAGCATTTGCAAGTCCTCAATAAATTTCAGAATTTGGATATACAAATCATTTTCTTTTCGCCCAAGAAACAATGGTTTCTAATGAAAATCACATAAATTTTATATTAAATTATAAATAACTCTTATAAGTTATGTTTTTCTCATTAAAAAACAACCAAAAATTTCCTTTGTTTCACAAGAAGTTTAATTTCAGATTTTTTTACGAATTGATGTTTTGAGCGAATATATAAGTAATTCTGTTGACTTTGGTTGTAATATAAATATATCAAAAATTGAAAATAAAAAATGTCCGACTAATAAAATAAAAATTATGAGAAGGATTATTGAAAGATTAAAAAAAGAAGATATGAAAAACACCAATCCCAAAAAAGATAAAATAGAAACTAAATACAACTATAAAAAAGCTTTACAGTATTTTTTTCTTACCTACAAGCAGTTTTTAAGAAATTGACTATTTTCTTTTATACTTAGGATCCTTTGTTCCTGATTGTCTATTGTTCCACCATTATTTTATAAAAAAATATTTGATATTATTTCTCAAAGTGGTATTACTTCAACTGAACTTTCAGCACATGCTATTAGCATTTTGGTTGTTCTTTTTGGGATTCAAATGTGATCATTTGTTGCATATAGAATATATGATTTTTTCACGATAACCTTCCAAATGGATGTCCAAGAACGGCTAAATAATAAGTTTTTGAAAAAAATCCAAAAACAATCTTTTCAGTTTTTTACAGATAATTTTGCTGGTTCTTTGGTGAGTAAATATAGAAAATGAGTATCAGCTTTTGAAAGATTGAGCGATATAGTAAATTGGGATATTATACCTTTTATAGTAAATGTTTTGCTGATATTAATCATTATATGATTCCAAAGTTATTGGCTTTCACTTGTACTTTTACTTTTGATTATTTTATTTTCTTGTGTTCAATATAAATTATATGTTTATATCCAACCATATCAAGAAAGGGCAAATACTTTAGATAGTAATTTGTGAGGGTTATATTCAGATATCATTACAAACAATACTACTATTAAATTTTTTGCCTCAGAATCTAGAGAAGAAAAAGAGTTTGCAAAATTAAATCATGAAGTATTTAAATCCAAGAAAGCTCAGTATTTTAGATCAATGATAATTCGATGAACATCATGACTTTTCTCTATATTTTTGCAGGTCTGAATCATGTATATTGCACTTCGTATGCGATGAAATTGAATAATTTCAATATGAATGATCGTCTTATTACAAGCTTATGTTCTTAGAATTGTAGATTTTATGCGATGAATTGGTCAAACATTGAGAAGAGTTTTTTATAGTATTACTGAAATATCAGAAATAGTAGCATTAGTTGAAACTATACCAGATATCCAAGATAAAAGTGACAAAGAGTTGCACTTGAGCTCCGGAGAAATTAAATTTGAAAAAGTTGGATTTAGCTATGGAGATAATCAAATTTTCAAAAATCTTAGTTTGCACATAAAGTCGTGAGAGAGAGTTGCTTTTGTTTGAGAATCTGGTAGTTGAAAAACCACAATCACGAAGTTACTCTTTAGACTTTATGATATTCAAAGTGGTAAAATTAATATTGATTGACAAGATATATCTCAAGTTACACAAAATTCACTTAGGTCATCTATGTCTATGATACCGCAGGATCCAATACTTTTTCACCGTTCAATCAAAGAAAATATTGCTTATGGTCGTCCAGATGCAAGTGAAGAAGAGATTATAGCAGCATCCAAGATGGCTAAATGTCATAATTTTGTTTCTAATTTAAAATATGGTTATGATACACTTGTTGGAGAAAGATGAGTGAAACTTTCAGGATGAGAGAGACAGAGAATCGCAATTGCTAGAGCCATACTTGGAAATAAAGATATTATCGTGATGGATGAGGCAACATCTTCACTAGATAGCGAGTCTGAGGCTTTGATTCAGGAGGCGATGGAAGAAGTTATGAGAAATAAAACTACGATTGTGATTGCACATAGGTTATCTACTGTGATGAAAATGGACAAGATTATTGTTATGGATAAATGAAAAGTAGTAGAAAAGTGAAGTCATAAACAACTTTTATCACAAAATGGAATATACAAAAAATTATGGAACATTCAATCGTGATGATTTTTAGGTAATATTTTACATAAAATTTAAAAAAAATTGGTTTTTGAAAAAAAGTTGTTAATTAATAATGAAATTAATTATCAATAATAATTACTCCTTCTGCAGTTATTCCTTTTTGAAACAATGGTTTTGAAAGATCTGTAGTAAAAAGAACATCACAATCTCAATCAAAGTATTTTTCTTTTCAATTCAGATCTATATAAGTATAAGTTGAATTATTTTCATTAACAACTGCCTTATGAGTTTTTCTTTGATTATCTCTAATAGTTACCTCTTGGACCAAATTCTGATTTCCTAAATGTTTTATCCCCTGTGTTGCATGAAGCACAACTTCTTCCTTTCATTTATTTAACATTATTACTTCTCAATTTCTATTGAGACAATAATTTTCTACTTTCCCTAATTTATTCCTGATAAAAACATTTTGTAAACTTATACCACCTATTAAATCCATGCTTTTTTGACCAATACCACAAAGCTCAAACTTTTTATCTCAGATTTTTATTTCAACAATTTCTTTATATTTATTAATGACAACATCTCTCTCATTTCATTTTTTACTTCTAATTTTCACTTTTTGTACAGCCTCACCGTTTATTATATTTTCTTCCTTTTCTCTATAAAAATCACAAATCTCAAAATTTTCCTTTCATTTACTTACTTCCACAATTTTTTTCTTTTTATTAATGACAACATCTCTCTCATCTCATAGCATATCTGATGCTTTTATTTTTTGTACTTCCTCTCCACTTATTAAAGTTTCAGTCCCATAATAAACATAAGAGAGGGTAAGCTCTTCCTTTCATTTGGTTATTTTGATGGGTTCCATATACTTATTAAGGAAAACATTAGAAATATTAGCACCTCTAACAGTAATGTGCTGTAATATTTCATTACCAATTAAATCTTCAGTACAAAATCAAGTAGCTTCAAATTTTTCATCTCAGATTTTTATTTCCACAATTTCTTTGTTTTTATTAATGAAAACATCTCTTTTTTCCCCCTCGTTATTTCTGATTGTTACTTTTTGTACTTTCTCACCATTAACTAATCTCACTGTATTATGGTCTATGTTTCCACAAATTTCAAATCTCTCCTCTCATTTACTTACTTCCACAATTTCTCTGTTAGTATCCCAATAAACATCCACTTCATTTCCATTCTTATCAAGAACATATATTTTTTCAATTTCACCATTATCTATCAGATTCACTCTACTATCAATTAAAACCCAACTAATTTCGAATTCTTGATTTCTTTTTTTTGCTTTCACTATTTCTCGATTTTTATCACGCCAAATTGCTTTTCCTTTTCCATGAGATAGACCAGTCTGGATTTTTTGTAGTCTTATTGCTTCACCATCCATAAGAATAATTGGGTCGTCCTTGGATTTGGACATGTAATTATATTGTCCGCAAAGCTCCAAGATATCAAAATCAATTCCTGTGATTTCTAGATATTTTTTTAGGTAATCACCAAAATCTATAATATTTTCTTTTTTGGAAAAAATTACTTTCTTATTGTAGATATTTTGTATAGCTCTAACAAGATCTCAATTTTCGCTTACCTTTCTCATCATTTCTTTTTCCTCTTCAGTTAAGTTTTTCGGCTCTTCTAATAGCTTTGTAACTATAACTGGAAGATTTTTATAGGTATTTTGGAGATTGAGTGTATCCAATGTTATACTTATAATTCTCTGAATACAACCTGAACTGTATGGATATTTCTTTTTTTTATCCAAAAACTTCTCTTGATACCTATCTGGATAAATAAATTGCATTGAATCTTTTGACTTATTTTGATTCATTTTATACAATAAAATCATAAAATTAGCTTTATAATAACAAAACTTTAATCAAAGTCAACTAATTTTTATATAAAAACATTGTATCAAAAAGCTCATCTTGCAAAAAATTTTCCTCTTGATTTTTGAAAGCATAATATTAGACATATAAAGAATGCTTTTCGGCAGTTTTTTGGTTGTTTTAATATGTTAAATTCGCTCCTGTAGTTCAGCTGGATAGAACAGCCCTCTCCTAAGGGGCAGATACAGGTTCGAGTCCTGTCGGGAGTATTTTTATACCATAATACATTTTTGTATTATATTCTCAACATTCTAAAACGGCTAACATCTGTGTAGTTTGTTGAACAATTATTTTATTTTTTAATCACCAATTTTATGGCAAAAAAGAAAAGCGAAAACTTTTTTCAAAGACATGAAAATGACACAGGATCTCCTGAATTTCAGATTTGAACTTTGACAGAAGAAATCAATATGTTGCAATGACATATAGAAATCAATCCAAAAGATTTTGATGCCAAAAGATCTTTATTAAAAAAGGTAGCAAAAAGAAGAAGACTTTTGAAATACATCAAAAATCAAGACTTGGACTCTTATTCAAATGTATCTAAAAAAATTTGAGTAAAGGTATAATAAATAATAGTTTTGTCGACTATTATTTTTTCATGCTTGTTATTAATTTTTTTATAATAACTAAGCTAAAGTAAAATTTTTATTTTTTAACTTTTATATCATAATGGACCTACAAAAGTTTACTCAACAACTGCAAGGTTGAGAAGTTTCTATACCCTTAATCAAGGAAGGTAACAAAATAAGATGAATTATTTTAAAGAAAATAGAAAACGGCATATTGGTAGAATGTGATAATGGAGCCTTTACATGAGTAATATTATCAAAGGAAGTAAAAGAGTTAGTCAGAAGTGGTTATGATTTGGCTCCTGGTAGAGAAATTGAATTGGAAGTAGTAAATACAAATATTAGACATGAAGATGGATACTACATTGTTTCGGTAACAAAGTTATTACAATATGATGTTCGAAAATCGATATTAGCAAAATTTGAAAAAGATGAAATTATTAAAGTTGTTCCTACAGAGGCAAATCTTGGTTGACTATTAATAGATATGCATGGAATTAAATGATTTATACCTCTATCACAATTAGCTCCAATTCATTATCCAAGAGTAGAAGATTGAGATCAAGAAGCGATTTTTGATAAATTATTAGAGCTGATTGGGAAAGAAATATCGGTAAGAATTATAAACATTGATGAAGAAGAAAAGAGAATTATTTTATCAGAAAGAGAAGCATTAAAAGAAGAAAGAGATAAAGTTTTGAAGGAATTGGCCGTTGGAAAAACATTTGATTGAATTGTTTCAGGGGTATCCTCTTATGGACTTTTTGTTACAATTGGGGGCACCGTAGAATGACTAGTTCATATTTCAGAAATTACCTACTGACATGTAACAAATATTGATAGACTTTGAAAAATTGGAGATAAATTACAAGTAAAAGTAATTGGATTGGAGAATGGAAAAATCTCTTTATCCAGCAAAAAGCTAAAAGAAGATCCACGATCTGCTCTTCCAAAAAAATACAAAGTATGAGATATTATAGAATGAGAGGTTGTGAGATTTGTTCCTTATGGGGTATTTATCAGAGTATTTGAAGATATCAATGGATTAGTTCATCTTAGTGAGCTATCTCAAAAATCTGTACAAAATCCAAATGAAGTAGTAAAACTTTGAGAAGTAGTAAAAGCAAAATTGATATTATTAGATCCAAAAAATAGAAAAATCTGATTGAGTATGAAAGATTCCACTCCAGGCATAGATGAGGATGGAAAAATTGCCAAAAAAATCATAAAAAAGCCATCAAAAGGTTTGGAAGATGTAGTTAAAATGCTGGAAGAAGAAAAAGCTGAAGAAAAAATCAAAAAAATAAAAGAAGAGGAAAATAGTAAGCAAGAATTAAAAAAAGAAGAAAAGAAGGAAAAAAAGGAAAAGAAGGAAAAAGAAGAAAAGGAGGGAAAAGAGGAAAAAAAGAAAAAAGAGGAGAAAAAGGAAAAAGAGGAGAAAAAGGAAAAAGAAGAAAAGAAAGTAAAAAAAGAAAAAAAAGAGCAAGAAGAAAAAAAATAGTAAGATAAGATTTAACAAAAAGTTTGTAGAGCTATGTAGATTTCCAATTTTACAAATTTTTGGTCTTGCGAATTTTTTTGTCTTGAATTTATTGAGCAATTATAGATATTAGAAATGGTAAGTTCATTAAGTTTATAAAGTTGCAAGTTCGTAAAGTTTATAAACTTGTAACTTTATAAACCTTTAACCGAATTTAATGCTCAGGTGGTGCTCCAAGATTGTGTTGATTTTGCGAGCAAAGCGAGTAAAAATCAAAAACAAGATTGAAAGTCCCCACTGTATAGCGGGAGAATTGTTCCAAGATTAAGTGAATTAAATGAACGAGGTGAGAGTAATTGACTTAAGATTGAGAATCCCGCTGAACAGTGGGAGTACACACTTTAAAATAATGCTCAGGTGGTGCTCCAAGATTGTGTTGATTTTGCGAGCAAAGCGAGTAAAAATCAAAAACAAGATTGAAAGTCCCGCTGTATAGCGGGAGAATTGTTCCAAGATTAAGTGAATTAAACGAACGAAGTGAGAGTAATTGACTTAAGATTGAGAATCCCGCTGAACAGTGGGAGTACACACTTTAAAATAATGCTCAGGTGGTGGAATTGGTATACACATACGCTTGAGGTGCGTATGCCGTAAGGCTTGGGGGTTCGAGTCCCCTCTTGAGCAAAAAAGATTAGACTTTTAACGGAATATTACTATAAAAACTATCGTTTATATTTTGAAATTACAAATGAGCTTACAAGAAAAACTATTCGCAGACTATATGCAAGCTATGAAAGATAAAGATGTTAGCAAAAAAGCGATATTAAACTATGTAATCGCACAGATAAAAAATAAAAAAATTGAATTACAAAAAGATTTAGAAGACGGAGAAGTAATTAAAATTTTGAAAAAAGAAATTAAAGCTTTAGTAGAAGCAATAGGATTTCTGGGACAAGCAAATAAGCTGAAAGAATTAAAAGAAGAACAAGCTAAAAAACAAGTATTAGAGCAATATTTACCACAAACGAAATCAAAAGAGGAAACCAAAGAAATAGTTCTAAACTTGATCAAAGAATTGGGTATTACGGAGCTTACAAAACAAAGATGACAAGTGATGTGAGCTATCAAATCTCAATATTGAGAAGTGGTTGAATGATCTCTAGCAAATGAAGTAATCAACGAAATTTTGAAATGATCGTAATATATAGTTTATTATTTTACTTATAAAAATAATCTATGAAAAAAATCGCTATCAGAATATGCCTTTCTATTTTTGTTCTATGATTTTTTTCTTTGTGATTAACTATTGTTTACGGGGAAGATTATTCGAGTTCTGATATGTGTTCAAGTATACCAAACTACTCAAATAATTCCAATAGTGGTACGAGTTATGCTACAAACAATAACATATATGCATGGTATATTAATAGTCCAAGTGCAATAAGTTTAGCAACAACTCACCCATGAAGTCCAAATGTTTGTTCAGACATTGAACTTGCAACTTCTAGAGTTGAACGAAAACAACAACTATGTACAAACAATTTAGATGAATTAAAAACTTATCAAGAAACCCTTTTATGAAAGTATAAGATCCATAGAAGTTACCAATTTGAACGATGATTTGATTCTGCAAAAAAAGTTTGGGGGTTACAAAACTTAATGAAAGAGGCCGATTGTCAAGATCATAGAGATTGTAAATTATGAGTTGTAACTATATGAGATTTTCTTTTCTGTAATATCTGTTCAGCTATTGACCCAGATCGAAAAGAACCAACTTCAATTAGTCCACAGGTATCATGTCCTGTATCATATGAGCCAATTTTAGACAACTTATGCTGTGAAAAAGTAGAAGCTGGACTTGAATGTCAAATTAAAAAAAATTGGGGACAATGTACTAATTCAGACACTTTCTGATTAGAGGTTTGAGCAACAGATTTAAGTAAGTTAAATGAATATACATGCGAACAAAGTTTAGAAGAAGAGTCGTTACCTTTTTGTGCTTGATGTGATAAGATCCCAGAAAGTTCAAAATCTTGTGAAGAATCTTATTGAGAATGATGGTATGATGATAATGATGGATGCTGTGTCAATTGTGGTCAAAATAAACAACGGAGTGCAAATGAAAATAGCTGTACATGTACTTTATCAGAAGATGACTGTATAAATAAATGAAAAAAATTAAATAGCAATACTTGTAAATGTGAGTGCGACCCAAGCAGAGAGTGTTGTGGAATACTGTTAAATACAGTAGTCCCATTTATTGGAGATTGTATAGAGATGACAAGTCAAGATGACCCTTGATCATCAAATGCTCCCAACACAACTACGATTAATCAACTAAATGCGTTTCCTTTTTTAATGATGGGCCTGAGTAAGATTTTAGTTACTATTATTTTAATATTTTCATTTTTAATCATAATTGTAGCTTGATTGATGATGACTACCTGAGTATATAGTGAATCAAATTATAAAAAAGGAATGGAACGAATACAAAAAGTTGTGGTTTGATTGATACTACTTTGAGCATCTGGGCTAATATTAAAACTAATAAATCCAAGTTTCTTTGGATAATAATAACCTTTTAATTTTATAAAATTATTACAATGGTGAATATTAAACTAGAATCTGAATGATATTTAATTGAAAACAAAATTCTTTTTGGAGCGAGTATTCCAAATAAAGAATATATTAATTTAGCAACAGAAATTTGAGAAGATATAGTGATAGAAAAATTGCCTTATTCTATCGTAGAGTACCCAGGGGAATATGATATTGATGGGGTATTTATTAGATCTTTTTGATCAAAAGATGGGAAATTAAATTACATTATTACAATAAATAATAAAACAATAGGACTCGTTCAATCAGCCAAAATTTTAGAAGAAGACGATGTAAGATCTTTGGATGCTTGGCTATACTTAGACGATGCTGTAGAAAAAAAACTTGAACAACTAGAACTTGAATGAAAAAAATTTAAATTAAATCTTGAGGACTGAAATTTAAGAATAGAAGAAAAAGAAAGTGAGCATGCAGAAGTAATGATTGATGAAAGTGAAGATGAGTAAAATCCCCTAATTTAAGACTAATTTCTTTTTTAGTTATAAATGAGGAAACGGTTACGAACAAACAAGATTGAATAAAAATAAGTGAACATTTATTCGAAAACAGAAAAAACTATTCTTTTTTTATTAACAAAACTCAATCTCACTCCTCTGTATTAATTTCATCATAAATTATTTGCTTTTTTTCTAAAAATTCGTATAATCAAAACATCTTAGTTTTGTATTTAATTACATCATCACACACCAAAATACTTTTGGTGCTCAACATATCAAAGATATTCATTAGATAATTAGCATACTGACTTTTTTGTCAATCTACAAACACAAAATCTAAAGTGTTTGGAATTAGTTTTTTTATATCTATTTTCAAAAAATCAAAAGGATATACAGTTAAATTTTTCAACTCATACTTTCAAACATTTTGTATGCCTTCCAAGTAGTCGTTATACGATATTTCAAAGGAATATAAAATTCCATCTCGCTCTTTGATTTTATTTGCTATAAAAATAGAACTATAGGCTACTGCTCATCCTATTTCCAAACAAACTTTGGGCTTATGCTGTTCCAAAAGTTTTGATAAAAAATCTTCAGTTTCTATGCTAATTATTGGAATGTTTCTATCTATGCAAGATTCTCTGAGTAAAGAAAGATTCATAGGATAGTAAAACAATGATATAAAATTTTTATTTTAATTTTAAACAAACAAAAACAATGATGAGTGAAAACAACTTATTTTGAAATCTTAATATTGATTTCAGCAAAAAAAACAAACAAAAAAGATGAAGACAAAATCAACAAGTAAATTGAGCATTGGATAAGGATTTGACATCCGAAGCTTTTTTACGCCATTTATGAAAAACTGAACTAGACGACATTAAGGATCCTCATAAACTCATAAAAAAATGAGAAAAACCAGTCAAAATTTGAAGTTTAATGTGATTAGAACAAGTATGACAATGTATGTTTGTAGAATATGAAAATGATCTGATTATTATTGATGCTGCTATGGAGTTTACCACACATGCAAATTTCTGAGCAGACTATATTATTCCAGATATTAGCTATGTTAAAAAAAACATCAAAAAACTTAGGTGAATAATTATTACACACGGTCACTTAGATCATGTTTGATCTTTGAGAGATATACTACCAGAACTTTGATATCCAATGATTTATACTACACCTTTGAGTCTTGGGATTATCAAAAAAACATTTGAAAATCCAAAAGATTCAGAAAAAATAAGATACAAAATTATAGATCCAGATGTTGATATTTTAAAATTATGATGTTTTACTCTGGAATTTGTGCCAGTAAACCACAATATTCCCGAAACACTAGCTGTATCTATACATACTCCCAAATGAATAATTTTTAATTCTGCGGATTTCAAAATTGATCATACTCCTGCTATTGACAGACCAGCAGACCTAGCAAAAATAGCTAGGATTGGAGCGGAATGAGTGAAACTTTATATTTGAGATAGCTTGGGATCAAACAAAAAATGACGATCTATTTCAGAAAAAGAAATATGAGAAAATTTGGATGAGCTAATACAAAAAACAAAAACAAGGATATTGATTGCTACTTTTGCATCTAATGTTTGAAGAATTATTCAAATTGTAAATAGTGCTATCAAAGCAAATAAAACTATTTTTCTTTCTGGTAGGTCTATGGTAAATAATATAGAGATTTGTCAGCAACTTGGATATATTAAAGTACCAAAATGATACATTCGTAAACTAAATGAGGAGGTAGATACTTTTCCAGATGATCAAGTTTTAATTCTTTCTACTGGAGCACAGGGAGAGGAGTTCGCAGCACTTACTAGAATGTCCAGAAACGAGCATAATTTCTTACAACTTAGAAAATGAGATACAATATTGATGTCTGCCACTCCAATCCCAGGGAACGAATGATCTGTAAACACAATGATAAATAATTTAATTTTCAAAGATATCCATCTAATAACAAACGATGATATTGATGTTCATGCTAGTGGTCATGGTTGTATGGAAGACCATAAATTAATGTTATCTTTATTGAGACCAGAATTTTTCTTACCGTATTTCATGCCAGCAAAAGAAAGATATGCTCACAAAAATTTAGCAATGGATATGTGAATGCCAGAATCTCGTATTTTGATGCCAATGAAAAACGGAGAAATAATTGAAATGTATGATGATGTAGTTTTGATTTGAAAAGAAAAATTGAAATTAGATACTGTGATGGTGGATTGAAAATGAAAATGACATATGTCTGGGGAATATGTAATAAAGGCTCGTAGTATTATGGCAGAAGACGGAGTGCTTGCTCTTATTTTCAAGGTAGATGCAAAAAGCAAAGAATTGGTTGGAAACATTCAAATAGAATCTAGAGGTTTTGTATATTCTTCTGAGGTAAAAGATATCCATACAAAAGTAGTAGAATTTGCTAGAGCTAAATATGTAGAAAATTCAAAAAGAAAAATGCCAGTAAAAGATAATCTAAAAATTTTAAAAGAAGATTTATGAGAATTTATTATGCAAATTATCTGAAGAGTCCCAATGATTATGCCAATGTTTGTCTATATCAATAAAGATTCCAAAGATGATGTAAGTAGAGATGAAGCAATTCTCGGCATGACTTTAGATGAACAATGAGGTGAATAAATTAACGAATTAAAAAAAGTTAACAGATAAATACTCTTTCTTTTCAATAAAATATATATTGTGCATAATGTTTTATGAGAGAATGCCACAAAGATAAAAAAGTTTGGTCACTTATAATTATTTTATACATTCTCTCTTTTTTTTGTTTGCACTTACATATTATTATTTCTTATTTTTAATTTCTTTTAATTCTTTTCATAAAAAATATGCTATTGCAGTTCTTATTATTACTATAATACCAAGAGAGTAGAGTTGCTGTATTTCAGTATTAATTACAGAATGTACTATATCCGCAATTATTATAAAATCTAGTCAAAGTAATGTATAATTCCCCAAAAACATTCTTATTTCATTTTTATGGTTGTATGAATCGGTGTTCTTTGTAAAAATTATTCTTATAAATTTAAATAATGATTTTATAAAGCCAATTATTATTACCATAATTCAAGAAACATAGATAATAGTAATGATTATCTCCAATAAAAACCCAATATAATGTCAGAAAGGGAGATTTGAAAAGTTTCACATATTTTTTGTTGAAAAAAATAAAACACTTATTAATTTTCATTAATTTTAATCACCTCACACTTACCAGCTAAAACATCATCTTTTACTTTTTTGTACTTTATTGAATATTCCATTTTCCCATCTTTATACTTTACAGTAACCTTATCGTTTGGTCTAATTTTGGTATTTTCAATAGGTTTCCCACTATCATTTTTTGTTTCTCACTTTTCATCACCTACTTCAAAAACTTCAAAACCATCTTCGTCTTCAAAAATCATTTCTCTTTTTATGTTTTCAGCCCTTTTTACTTCTTCTTGTTTTGCCAGCTTAATTAACTCTTGTAGGTTTCCACTAACTTTTGATAGCTTAGATAAAAACTCCTTATCTCCTGACTTTTGTTTTTCCAAAATTAATTTTGCTATTTCATCCTGTTTTTGTATTGCATCAAAGTCCAAATTCAAGATATAACTAGTGGTAGTACTTTTGAATGTATATATTAAACTTTGAAATTTTTCAAAAGACTCTTTTTTGTAGACTATCAGAGGATCCTGTTGAGCATATCACATAAACCCTACCTTATCTCTAAGATATTGCATTTCATCAATATGGTCTACCCATAGTTTATCTAAATGATGCAACAAAACATCTCTAAAAATATCATATAGTTTGTCATCATCAAGTTTTTTTAATTTTTCTTCTAAATACTTTCCGAGAGTTTCAATTGTTTCTAGCTCTAAATCATTAAATCCCATTGCTTCCCATTTATCAGCAGTTTTCTTGTCTAATTTTATATTGAACTCTTTTATCAATGTTTCCAAAAATTCTATATTAGTTTGTTTTAAATTTTTTGCTTCATTGATTTTTACATTAATTATCAAATCAATATTGTCTCTAAGATCCTTCTTGGTATTTTTTACAAACTCTTTTTTTAATTCTTCATCCAATTCGCTGGCAAGTATTTCATCTCTTTTTTTATAAATTCTTTGCCTTTGTTTATCTATAACACTATCATAATCAAAAAGATGTTTTCTGATACTAAAATGCCAAGCTTCTATCTGTTTTTGCGCTCTTTCTATAGCACTTGTAAATTGTTTTTGAGTAAGCTCAAGATTTTCCAATTCTTCCTTTTTCATTAACATACTTGCAATTCACATAATTTTTTCTCATCACATTTTCCTCATGATTAGGTCGTCCAATGCTACATAAAAAACAGACTTTCCAGGGTCTCATTGTCTTCAAGACCTTCATCTTAATTGGTTATCTATCCTTCTAGATTCATGTTTTTCTGTACCCAAGACAAACAAACCATATTGTAGGTCTTTTGTAATGTTGGGTAGACTCGGTCATCAAACTAGTGTAAAATATATTTTTGCAAAAACTTCTGTCTTTCTTTTTCTGCTAGTATTAAATTTGGTACTAATTTTAGTTTGCTTTATTTCTATTCAACCATTTCACATTTGTCTAATAGCTTCATCATCTATTCCAAAAATTTGTTTTATAGCCTCCAATGTTAATTCTAGTTCTTTACTTGAATAAATATTATATTCTATATCCCAGTTTTTAACATTTTTTTCTGCTCGTTTTACATAATTATTTGCTAATTTTTCATTTAGTCATTTTTCCAACTTAATATCTGTTCATCTTCCGGCCATGTTGGTAGCTACGACTACAGATTTAAATTTTCATCCATTACTCACAATATGAGCCTCTTGTTCAAAAAATTTAGCATTCAAAACATAGTGATTGATTCACTCCTTTTCTAAAATTTTACTCAAATATTCAGAGGTAGCAATGTTGGCAGTACCAATCAACATTGGTTGCCCCATTTCATGATAAAATTTTATATCTTCCTTTACAAATTTTCGTTTGGCATTTTGATTGAAGTATACTTTATCGTGTCGGTCTACTCTTATAGTTTCTTTATTTGTAGGGATTTCCAAAACATCTAAATTGTATATCTTGCTAAATTCTTCTCATTCTGTTACAGCAGTACCAGTCATGCCAGACAACTTTCCAAATTGTTTGAAAAAATTTTGATATGTAATGGTTGCCATAGTTTGAGATTCTCTTTTAATTTCAACCATTTCTTTTGCCTCAATAGCCTGGTGTAATCATTCGCTAAATCTTCTACCTGGCATAGTTCTTCATGTATGTTCATCTACTATCAAAACTTCTCAACCTTTTACTATATATTCTTTATCTCTTTCATATACCGCTTTTGCTCTCAACGCATTTTCTATATGATGAATTTCCTCGTATCATATATCTTTATAGAGATTTTCTACGCCAAGCATTTTTTCTAATTTTTGAATTCATTCTCCACTCAAAGAAACAGTTTTTGTTTTTTCATCTATATAATAATCTCCGTCTTCCACAGATTCTTTTTTTGCATCCTCATTCATTAATTCGTACAAAAGTCATTTACTTACCCTTTTTTTACCACTACATGGAGTAAGTGTTTGTACAATTTTTGCATAATATTGGTACTTTTCCGTTGCTTCTTCTCTAGCTTCAGAAATAATCAAAGGGGTCCTAGCCTCATCGATTAAAATTGAATCTATCTCATCTATTATTGCATAATTTAGAGGTCTTCGAGTTAAAACTCTTTGATTTATAGATTTTACTAAATTGTCTCTTAGATAATCAAACCCAAGCTCACTATTTTCTACATAAGTAATATCTTTTTCATATTCTCATCTTCTATCTTGAATGGCTACTCATTTTACCACACAACCGACACTTAATCACAATCGCTGATACAAATGTCACATCCATTCAGTATCACGAGAAGCAAGATAGTCGTTGACTGTAACTACATACACTCATTTTCATTCTAAAGCATTTAGATAAACAGGTAAAGTAGCTACCAAAGTTTTTCCTTCTCAAGTTTTCATCTCAGCAATTTTACCTTGATGAAGAACTATTCATCAAACAAGTTGAACATCGTAAGGTATCATATTTCGCAAAACTTTTTCTCATTTTACATTAACTGTTTGTCCACACATTCTTTTAGCAGCTTGTTTTACCACAGCAAAAGCTTCTGGCAAAATACTATCCAAACTTTCTCATTTTTCTTGAACTCTTTTTTTGAATTCTTCAGTTTTTGCCTTTATTTGTTCATCACTTAATTTTTCATATTCTTGAAAATACTGATTTATTTCTCTAACAACCAGCTTTAATTTGTTTATTTCTTTTTCAGTATAGTTCATTCCAAAAAGTTTTTTAATCCGATCTAACATAATTAAAATTTATCAAAATAAAAAAATCTCCTTCAAACATTCCTTATAACAATATTCTTTAATAAAACAAGCAAAAAAATTTTGAGTTTACTATAATTTAAAATTTATACTAAATAGATATGTTTATTTTTTAATCTTGTTATATCACAATATTACTGTATTACAGCATCTTAGTTCTTATCCATCAAAACAATCTATTTAAAAGTTCACAAATAAAATATTTTTGTTTGTAGATTTTAATAATTAATTTATTAAAGATTAAATTAGTGTAAATTTACCTATGACTATCTCATTTATTCATCATGATATTAATTACAGTATTTTGTTTATTTTTGAATAAAATGAGAAAGTGTTTGTATTTTTTTTGGATTTATTTGATAAGAATCAGATACTATTTTTTCTAAAAAATTGGATGGCACTAAATGAAAATCTATCGACTCTTTCAAATTCTTGCTAAGTAATCTAACGGAACAATATTTAAAACAAATTGCTAAGATTTTGAATGGATTTTTTGTGTTAGCAGATTTCACGAAATTTTTCAAATTCAAAGGAGTTTTTACCATGTTTTCTTGTGTTACTAGACTTGGATATGGGTGGAAATATCACAAATCATGGTACATCATAATTTTTTTGGAATCATGAGTACTTAACTTTTTTATCGGTAATCGTCCTAAAAATCTCAAAGTGCTATGATACCAAATTATTTTTGGTTTGAATTTTTTGGATACAATTTTTATGCGAATAGCATCTACAAAGTTGAATATTGCAAAAAATAATCCAAAATATTTACATAATTGTCCCAACTTTCAGCTTGGGATCTTGGCTCAGTAGATTTTGATTTCATATCCTTTTGATTCCAAAATATCTTTTACATCATGTATATATGTTTCTATTCATCATAGTTTATTTCTAAAATCTGAAACCATTAGTATTCTTTTTGGCTTTCAGATGATTGGCGTTATGTTTTCAAGCCATTTTTCTACAGTATATTTGTTCGCTAATGTTTTAGCTTTTTTTCTTTCAGCTTCTATATTGATTCCGCCTTTATTGTACTGATCTATAATCTCTGACATTTTATTATAAAGTTTTTCTGCATCTGTTTGTCATTCTGCTTTGGAAATATCGTATTTACTTTGGATAAATTGAGTCAATCATCATTTGGCAAATCCAATAACAGGTATTCACATAGATAGTGAATTTACCGCAGTCAGCCCAAAAGTTTCCAAAAAAGTAGATGGCATCAGACAAAAATCGCAGTTTTCTTGATATCTTTGAATTGTAGACAAAGTTTGCCATCAAAAAAAGTGTACAGAACTATGATCAGAGGCTAATTCTATTAGGTCATTCACATACTTTCATTTCCCAAAAACATAAAAGGAAAAAGGAATAGTTCCGTGTTTTTTTATAAAAGCTTTTAGCATATCCAAAATTAGTCAAAATCATTTTTCATCATCTAGTCTACCAAAAAATAATATTCATAATTTTTTGTCTTGCATAGGTGTTTTTTAAGTATTTAAAGTCACTAGTCACTAGTCGTTTGTCAATAGTCACTAGTCGCTCATCAATAGAGCATTAGTTGTTAATAGTTCAATTAGTGCTTACTTAATTTTTGAATTAGTCCGTTAATCATTTTGTTTATATTATCTATATCAGCACATAACTTATCACAAATTGTTTTTTCAATATAAGCTATTTCTTTAGATATGATCAGTTGCGTTTTTAGCTCAGAACAGCTTCATCTAGCAATGTATAAAAATCTTATAAACTCTTTGTCTGTTCACCTATTACATCATTCTGCAATATTGCTCGCAACACTGATCGCACTTTTTTGTAATTGCTCTTTAAGTCAAAAGTCTCTTTGTATATTAGGATTATCTTTTATTAAAAAATATATATTTTTAGCTAATTTTATAGAACCATCCCAAACTTTTAAATCTTCAACATTTCACATTTTAGTTATTGTACCAAATAAAGTATTTTTGATCATTGACTATAGACTATTGACTATAAGACTAGCGACTAACGACTATTCTCTTGTTTTCATTTTTTCAATTAAATTAGCAATAGCTCTTCATCTATGTGAAACTTTGTTTTTTTCTTCATCACTTGCTTCTCAGAAAGATTTATGTAAATCGTCGGATAAAAAAATACAATCATAACCAAAAGATTTATCTCATATTTCTTCCTTCAATATAGTTCAATATGTTTTTCATTCACTATAGATATATTCTCAACTTGGAAACATTTTTACTAGACAGCAAACAAAATAAGCAGATCTATCATTTTTTCATTCCAATTTTTTTAATAATTTAGCTCTATTGTCTGCATTATTGCCGTGTCATCAAGAATATCTAGCACTATAAACTCAAGGTTCTCAGTTTAATGCATTTACACATAAGCCACTATCATCAGCAATAACATCCGCTTCAATTCATTTTTCTTTCAAGAATTCATGAACAATATTGCTCTTTATTAGTGCATTTTCTAAAAAAGTTTCTCCATCTTCAACGATATCATCACAATATCAAATATCATTCAAAGATAAAATTTCAGCATCAAAAAATATTTCTTTAAATTCTTTTATTTTATGTTGATTATTGGAAGCAAGTATAATTTTACGCATGATGCTTATAAGATAAAAAACGGTAAATAATTCTAATTTTAAATCTAAATGCTATTACAAACTTTTAAATCTTCAATATTTAGTATTTCAACTGTGTGTCAAGTAAAATATTTTCGATCATTGACTATAGACTTTTGACTATCGACTAACGACTAACGACTATAAGACTAACGACTATTGAGTAGCGACTATCGACTATTGACTAGTGACTATTTTCTTGTTTCCATTTTTCAATTTCCTTATGATTTCAATTTAACAATACTTCAGGTACAGAATATCATTCTACTTCTTGAGGTCTGGTGTATTGTGGATGTTCTATATTTTCCATATTTTGGGAGATGGAATAGCTTTCTTCTTGTCGACTACTTTCTTCTTTGATTACTCCAGGGATTAGGCGAACAACAGACTCTGTCATTGTCATTGCTGGCATCTCTCACCCAAGAGTCACAAACTTTCAAATAGATATTTGATGAAAATTGTCAGGATATTTGTCTTGAAAATATTGTACAAAACGATGATCTATCCCTTCATACCTAGCACATACAAAGATTAAGTTTTCCGTTTTTGAAAAAGAATGAGCTGATTGTTGATTTCGAAATATATTGCTAGGATTTGGAAAAATAATTTGGAAATTTTCCTTACTCTTTAATTTCTTAATTATTGAATTTATTGAATCTATAACAGGTTGTGCCATCATTAACATCCCAGTCCCTCACCCATAAATTTCATCATCTATTTGCTTGTGTTTATCTGTACAAAAATCTCTTGGATTGATTATTTCGAAATCCAAAATATCTTTTTCTTGAGCTTTTTTGATCAATGAAGTTTCCAAAAAACTATCAAAAATCTCTGGGAATATAGATACATAATAAATTTTCATAATAAACTTTGTGTGATATAAATCCCTACAACTAACTTTTTATCAAGTACTTTTCAACATTCAATAAGATGTTTTTTTTAACTTTTTCTATATTTTCTGGCGTACAGATTACAAACAATTCTTGTGCAGTAGATCCTTTACTCATAATACATTTGAAGCCACTATTTGTAGGTATTGTTATCCTAAACATAAGCTGACTGCTTCCTTTTTGCTGTCTAGAAATTCTACCTGGAATTATTCTATCTATATTTGGGTCTTTTTCAACTTCAAGCAAAAATTTAGTAAACTCAGATAAGATATTATGTTCTGTTTTTACTTTTTGAAATTTAACTCTCATATTGAAAATATGATTAAATAAAGTACAAGTTAAAAGTTACAAGTTTATAATGTTACAAGTTTATAATGTTTACAAGTTAATTAATACTTTACAAACTTTACAAACTTTATCAACTTTACAAACTTTATCAACTTTACAAACTAATAAACTTATAATTTTAAATCTATAACATTCAACTAAATTATATGAAAATTCAAGAACTATTACAAAATCAAGAATATACACAGAAAAGAGTTTTGGAAAATTTGATATGCTATTTTTTGGATATTAGTAGAGAAAATTTACGGATTTCTTTAGATCAAGATATAGAAGAAAGTGTTATAAACAAAATAATACAAGCTTATGATGATTTTGTTGTTCAAAAAAAACCTTTAGAGTATATTTTATGATATGTAGAATTTATGAGAAATAAATTCAAAATAGACCATAGAGCCTTAATTCCTCGCCCAGAAACAGAGTACATGATACAAGCAGTAAATGAACATGTTTCCACATTAAAACCTTGAAATAATATATTATTCGATATTGGGACAGGTTGTGGTGTTTTATGATTGTCTGTTTTATTGCACAATCCAAGTTTTTTTACTGAAGCATATTTAAGTGAATATGTAGATTATACGCTTTCTCTAGCTCAAGAAAATTTTGAAATATTTAAACCTAGACTTGGTAAAACAAAAGTAAATTTAGTACAATCAAATCTATTAAATTTTGTGAAAGACATTTCGTTATCAGACTCAAATTTAATTCTAGTTGCAAATCTTCCTTATATCCCTGAAAATACTTTTGATCAAAATGTTTGAGAAAATGTAAAAAATCGAGAGCCAAAGCCAGCGTTTGTGTGATGAGAAGATTGACTAGATTATTATCGTGAAATGTTTCAACAAATTTTTGATTTTTGAATCAAGCCCACAATGTTTTTAGAAATGATGACACGGCAGGTAGATGTTTTACGCAAAGAATTTTGAGAAAAAATAAAATTCCAAGAAACAAAAACCTTTCATTTCAATATTAGAATAGTCAAGGCTCGGATAAAATAGGTTTTTGTGTAATATGGGGATTTTTTATATAAATTTTATTGCAAAAATTGTCTTATATTTTCTGGGATAGTTTCACTATATATTGTAGTCATACCAAAATCCCAAAGAATAGCTTTTACCTTATCTTTTATATTTAGGTCATTAGCAAAATCCGAAAAATTACAAGGACAAGAAAAGCACTCCTTTGCCGTTATGTTAGCTTCTTCATCATTAAGTTTATCAACATCAATTTCAGGACATCAATCAGAGTCTTCTATTCCATTGTAATTTTCCGGTATAGTAGGGCAGGCATCCAAATGATCTGGTATTCAGTCTCAGTCTTCATCATCAAAATTTATTCCTCCTCAGATTCAAGTTCCCCCTCAAATTCCTCCTCAGATTCAAGTTCCCCCTCAAATTCCTCCTCAGATTCAAGTCCCTCCTCAAATTCCTCCTCAGATTCAAGTTCCCCCTCAAATTCCTCCTCAGATTCAAGTTCCCCCTCAAATTCCTCCTCAGATTCAAGTCCCTCCTCAAATTCCTCCTCAGATTCAAGTTCCCCCTCAGATTCCTCCTCAGATTCAAGTCCCTCCTCAAATTCCTCCTCAGATTCAAGTTCCCCCTCAGATTCCTCCTCAGATTCAAGTTCCTCCTCACCCTCAACCTCATCCTCATCCTAAATTATCATTTAATATGTTCGTTATAAACTCATCACATTCGTCTCCCCATCCATTGTTATTCAAGTCCATTTGATTTAGATTTACATGAAACGGACAATTATCGAGACCATTATTATTATGCAATAACAAAATTTCTTCGTTTATATTATCTGATGTAATGGAGCAATCATCTAATTCAAACTCAATCAATCATATCAAATTTGGTAATCCATCTCCATCTATATCATCATCACAAATATCAGGAATTCCATCACCATCCATATCACATTCAAATTGATCTAGTGTACCATTAAGATTAGCCTCCATACAAATATCATTTTGTGTTACCGTAATAGTAAACACGCTTTCCAAGGATATGTTTCAATCCAAAAAAACGATATTTTTAGGTAAATAAACTCATTCTTTTATATATTGATGTTCAAATTTTTTTGGCCAAATATTCAATCAATTAGTAATTTTATTACTATTTCAATCTCAATACTTATTAACAATTAGTATAATTTCAGGTAGAACTCATATTTTATTCATAGTAAATTCTACAGTATCAAAAACAGGGAGTATTGTTTTGTTAACTGTTGTTATAATAGCATATGAGCTTTCCAAAGAAGCATCTCTAATATTTACTGTCAAAAAATTTTGTAGTTTTCTTCAGTTTTTTAGCAATATATTTTGTATTATCACATAAGTCCCCACTTTTTTATAAATATAACCCATATTCAACAAACCATTTTTTATGACTTCTCAATTCCCCATATTCCACTCTATAGAACTTATATCCTTTTCCTCAAATCCAAAAATATCTGTTTGCAAGTTTATTGTTTCTCATTTTTTTGGCATAATAGGATTTGCTCTTAAATTACTTCCAATCTCCCCATCATCTCCCACCGCAATAATCACATTTGCAACAGAAAGTACTTGATTATTTTTTATTCACTTCAATGTAACCATATAAGATCATTGTGTTTTATATATTTTTATAACGGGACCTTTGTCAGTCCTTTCTATAATATCGCCCTCTCCCAAATTCCACTCAAATTTGTCAAAAGATCATTTGGTAATTGCAGTAAATTTAATTTCAACAGGGGCCATTCACCCTAATTTGTTTGTAGCTATTTGCACACTATAATTTTCTGATGCATTTTTTCCAACAACAATAGTTATCACAGCATGAGCATTATTATTAATTCACTCCGCATTGGCTTGAACTTGATATATTCATTCTTCCAAAAAAGTGTTACTTACTTCGCGTCAAACAGCATGATTTCAATCTCAAAAATCTCGAGTAATTTCTCATTGAACAACTCCTTCCGTAATAGCTTCAAAATTTACAGTCAAAGGGGCATTGGAAGGAATAAAATCACTTTTTATATACATTCCCAAATTACTTTGATTTGCTCTACATGCATCTCCTATTCCTTTATTACCCGTATCTTTTTGGTCTGGATTTTTAATGAACAAACAATTATCTATTCAGCTTTCCCACTTTGATATAATAACTTTTCATAAATCATCTACAATTCCTATGGGGTTTCAAACACCGTCTCAATCAATATCAGAATCACACACATCTCAAACTCCATCACCATCAGTATCTTTTTGACTTGGATTATAATGATTTGGGCAATTATCTTCAGCATTTAGTATTCCATCCTTATCATAATCATCATCGAAATCACAATCAACTATTTTAAAAACATTATATAAAGTTTTTAAAACATATTCTCAACTTACCAATTCGTGAATTTGTCAGTTTTTAAATTTTTCATGTTCTACTATATTATGATCATACAAGATATTCAATTCTCACACAGGCCAATATCATTGTTTGATAGCACCAAAACTCTGCATGCCACATTTGTTTAAGTTGAACATACAATACTTGATATATGCTTGCAAAGATTCTTTGTTTGGTAAGATTCAAGATAGTCAATTTTGAGCGTGCATATTTATTATATCTCTGTCGTTTTTATTCAAATATTCATAAGGATAAGTTCATTTAGTCAATCAATCCATCCATTTTTTTATCTGTCACCAATCAGCTAAATATCTGTTAAATATATATTGATCACTAATATTCAAAACTACTTGTAAAAATTCTCCCACAGTAGTGTTTCTATGTCAACAAAATTTTCAATCACATACAGGGCTGATTCATTGAGGATATCATCTCATCCAATTATTATCACCAACATATGCTACACAGTAATAATATGGTTTTCAGTTGTAGTATGATGAGCCAAAAATAATATCATCAAAATCTTTTCCTGGTGTTTCAATAAAGTCCAACCGCCAATTGTTTGTATACTTTTCTATCATCCAATTTGGTGTGTTCACACAATCTTGACAGGAAACGGTATTCAAAAGTCTAGAAAGCTCGTATCTGCTTATTTGGTCGCTTTCTAATATCCTATCTACCTCTACTCCTGCAGTTCTTAAATCATTCAAAAATATTTCATAATTTCCCAATGAAATTCATAAAAATACAAAAAACACAAACATTAAGCATATTTTTTTCATTATTTTTTTGATATATATTTGTACCATAACAGTTGTCATATCTGCTTTATAATATAAATATATGATACAATATTTATTATAAATAAAAAATTTTTTTTTTCAAAATCTTATGACTTTTTTCCAAATATGGATTGACTTTATCGCTTATTTAGTTTTTGTTTGTCAATCTTTTACCCCAACTCCCGTTATTTATTTTCTAGTTTACTAGAGTCAGCCAAAACTTCATCATAATACTCAAAAATTGCTACATTGTCAAATGTGGTTTTTTCTAAAAATTCGCATAATTCTTGAAAATTTTCTTCAGTTTCTCCAGGAAATCATACAATAATATTTGTCCTAACAAACCTAGTTTCAAAGTTTTTTTCGATGAAATTTAATAGATTCTTTATATGTTTTTGATCATAAAATCTTCACATGTTTTTCAAAATATTTTCACTAATATGTTGTAGTGGAATATCAAAATACGGAATAAATTTTTTAAATTTTTTTAATTTTTCCAACTGTTTCAGAGTTAAAATATCTGGATATAGATACAATATTCTATACATCCAGTCTCATTCTATTTTCTCCAGTTCTTCCAATAATTCAAAAAGCATCGCTTTGCCATATAGATCTACTCAATATTTATTTGTGTCTTGAGCTATCAAAATAATTTCTTCTATCCCAGTATTTAGCATGTTTTGCACTTCTTGTACAATTTCTTCTATTGGCAAAGATTTTTGTTTTCATCTAATTTTTGGGATGATGCAAAAAGTACATTTGTTGTTACATCACTCAGCTATTTTCAAATATTCAAATTTATATTTAGCATTTGTATAAGCTCTAACTCAGCTATATAAAACACTTTCTTTCAACTTTTCACCATCATATCAATCAATCAAATTTTCTATTGAAATATTGTTCCAGTCACTTCGTGAAAGAAAATGTATATTTTTGTTATCCAAAATATTTTTCCATATTTTTTTTCTTTTTCATCCATCTGAGTAGTATCCAAATTTTCAAAGTGATACATTCTGATCGTCCTAAAAAAAGAGGATAAAAGCACTTTATTTTGATCTTTTTTTCTTTAGAATGGGAGAGTAGAATTTTTACTATCCTATTTTTTGTAAATGCAAATTCTTATAAAAACTCCTTTTCACAATAATAATAAATATTTACCACATCTCTTGGAGCATTGTGTACTTCATGACCAAAATATAGAAATCCAATTACATTTTTCAGACATATATGCTTATACAAGTACAGGGTATACATGATTTGAACGAGAACATATTCCTATAAAAAAGATTGTGGATTTTTTGAAAACTCCGATAACTTACGAAAGTTTTGTATTACATCAAAAAGTTATAAAAAACGAGCTTTGTGCTCCATCTTTTTGACAAAAAGTTTATGAAAAAACACTTCAAAAGATTTTTAATAAAAATATTTTTACAAATACTGTTGATGATATTACTTTTGATGAAGTGCTTGCTTACCAAAAAACTCGATATCAAGAATCTAATATGATTTTTATCAAAGAAAATTGAATGATAGATACTACAGGATGAAAATGAAAAAACCTTCAAACCAATGTTGATATGTCCAGTTTCTGTTATCCAGAATATTGTTCATTTAGTTATCAAAAAGAAAAACAGCATGTGCTAGTCCTTAAAAATCAATGTCCAAGTTCTATTTTGATATTAGATTTTTTTTGAGCCTTTTGTGAAGAGCTTTGTTATATTGAAGAAATAAAAAAATGAAAATATCTTTCGGAATGATTCCAGTATTCTTTTACAGATCAGTGATTTTTGATATCCAGAGAAGATAATTTTCCTAAATTTACAAAAATAAAATTGAAAAATTTTTTTGATGTTTTCAAAAATTATTATTGTGAGAAAATCGTAGTGTGAGCAAAAAGAGCTTTTATACCACATATTGCACTTTTTTTTGACCTTTATATTTCAGAAAAAGAACATCAAAATCTAATCCAATCCCTTGATTTTTCAAAAATTCTTGAATTGGCAAAAATATTTAAGCTATTGAAATAAGTTCTACTATATAATCAGAAATATTAATTCATCCAAATCACATTCAGTAAATATTGTTATTATTGATTTTTTATTATTTCAGTTCCTTTAATTTACCATCGTCTATTAGTAATAAAAGAACTCAAATCGTTGTAGAAAAAATAGCACTAACAAATGGAAGTGTAGGGAAAAGGTAAAGATCCAACATTGTCCAAACTCCCCTCCAGACCATAATAACACTAATACAGGTGATAAAAAGCGCAAAGTTCTCTCTTTTTGTCCTAATTTGTATGAGTTTTTTTTTAAATATTTGCCATTTGGTGTTATTTTTCATTTATTATAGCTAACACAGTAAAACTTTTTTGTTATAAGCAATCCATATTTAAATAAACAGATTTAGTAGAGTCTATTTGGATATCCGATTTATGCAAACTGCTACTATTGTTATATAAGCAATTTAATTATATATAAAAAATTTTTTTTGTCAAATTTAGCGGGAGGATTTTTTTATGGAAATAAATAAATTTTTTTATTATTATTGATTTTTTAGTTTAAATTTATAATCTATTTTTCATATTTTTTATTTTCAAATCCGAACTCATGATCGGAGCATTTATTCTATTAATAGTTTGATTGCTTATACTATGATTTGCTGCAAATCACTTGATCAATTCAAGTGTTAGAGTGGCAAAATATTTCAATGTATCTGCGCTATTTATCTGACTCACAATAATAGCGGCATGAACATCAGCACCAGAATTGTTTTTATCTGCTATGGCAGCTGTAAATTGAAGTGGTGCGCTTTCCGTTTGAAATGTAATATGATCAAACATCTTCAATCTTTGATTTATATTATGACTTAGTGCGATTATTGCTCCAATATTGATACAAAAAAAATTGGTATATAGGGATTGATTTTTTTTGTTATTTATCACAGGATTAATTTTTGTGATGCTTCGAGATCAAGTAGTTCTACGACGAGAGTGAGCAATTTTATTATGACTATTGGTCGCCTACAATGCTTATTTACGGATCAAAAGAGATGCTCCGACAGAAGATGCAGAAGTTCCAACTTTACCAAAACTAAAAAATTTTATTAGTCTATTTGTGTCTATAGTCATACTGTCAGTTATTAGTTCTCAAGCTTTGGCAGATTGAAATCCCGATATCTCTTTTTGAATTTCTTTTTACTCAAAAATATTTTTATGATTTTTAGTTTTGTTGTTTATATTTACAGTTATCAAAAAAAATATCCCATGTTTCAATAAAAATACAAATGGAATTTGGCTTACAATTCTAAAGCTAATTGCTGGTTTGTGACTACTAGTTCTCGCTTCTCATCATGTTGTAAATGCTGCTATTTATATAGCACAAGTATTTTGATTATCAGAACGAGCTATTTGAGCAACTATCGTTGCAGCAGGTACAAGTCTACCAGAAATCGCTGCTACAGTAGCTGCAATAATCAAAAAGAATTATGATATGGGAGTTGGAAATGTGATCTGATCAGATATTTTCAATATTTTATGAATCATCTGAATTAGTTCTATTATTTCATCACCGCTAACTCTTAAATCTACTTGTCTATTCAATTCAGACTGTAATGCAGGATTCCTTTCTATGTTATTTAGAGACAATATATTTTCAGTATTAATTCTTTTTGCTACATTAATTATCACACTGATTTTTATGAGAACAAAATGGAGATTGTCCAAAACAGAATGAATATTCTTGTTTCTTTTCGCTTTATTGAGAATGGTGTTTGAAATCAATCCAAATTTCTTTGCTAGAATATTTGGAGGATAGTTGCATAGGTCATATTAAACCTGTAGGGTAACATTTTAATACAGAATGGTTTTTCTACAAATAGTTTTTTTGGAATAATAGCACTCAATGATAACGATATTGTACAGTAAACTCTCTCCTCCTTCTTGCTTCTTTATAAAAGAAACTTATGGAGCATAATCCACAAATTCACTTGATTTTGTGGATTATAATCTATATAATAAAACTGCATTTATTTTTTTTATAAAAAATGGAATTTACAAGAATAATTGAAAAAGAGCTTTTGGAGAACTGTTTTAAGTGAAAAGCTATTATTATTTATGGTGCTAGGCAGGTTGGTAAGACAACATTATGTAAAAAACTTTGGTGAAATTATGCTAAAACTTTGTATGTTACGGGAGATGATTTTTCAGTAGTACAATTTTTAACAGGTATTTCTCTTGTTAAACTTGAGCAATGGCTTAAAGGGTATCGTATTTTAATTATCGATGAGGCACAAAAAATTAAAGAAATTGGTAATACCATTAAGCTTATTGTAGATAATATCCCAGAAATACAAGTAATAGCAACAGGCTCTTCTGCTTTTGATCTTGCAAATAATATACAAGAATCTTTGACATGAAGGGTTAAAACTTTTCATTTACATCCTTTGAGTTTAGAAGAAATTTGGGCTGAAGTGCCAATTCATCAACATAAAGAATTATTAGAGCAAAGGTTGTTATATGGTATGTACCCTCGTAGTGTAATTACTAATGATGCTCAAGAACTTTTTGAACTTGTTCAATCTTACGCATACAAAGATATTTTTCTTTATGAAAGTCTAAGAAAACCAGATCTTATTGTTAAATTACTTCAAGCACTCGCTTTACAAATTGGATCTGAAGTCTCTTTTAATGAATTAAGTCAGCTTTTAGCAGTAGATGTTAAAACAGTACAAAAATATATAGGGCTTTTGGAGCAGGCTTTTATCATTTTCCGTCTTCCTTCATTTGCTCGTAATTTGAGAAATGAACTTAAAAGAGGACAAAAAATTTATTTTTGGGATATAGGGGTAAGAAACGGAATTTTGAGAAATGTACAAGCAATAGCGAGTAGGACCGATCTTGGACACCTTTGGGAAAACTTTATTATTGCTGAAAGGATAAAATTCCTTCAAAATCACCGTTTGCCCTATCATAGTTTTTTTTGGAGAACAACTAGTGGATCTGAATTAGATTATTTGGAAACAGACTTTGCTAATCTTATTGCTAGCTATGAGATAAAATGGTCTCCTAAAAGACAAGCTAAACTTCCAGTTAGTTTTCAAGAACAATATCCTGATGCGAGCTATCGTGTTATTAGTCCAGATAATGCTTATTCGTGGGTTTCTAATTAGATGTAGATGTTTTTTTTAAGGGATTTTTCAGCTTCACTCGAAATGATAGGTTAATAAATCCCTCTATCTCTTTAAAAAGAGAAACAGTTTTTTTGTTCCTCCCACTTATGGTTCAAATCTCCCTTACTCCCTGACTTCTTTGTCGGGGACTCCGCTTCGCTTTGCGAGGAAGGACGGCATTGTTGCATTTCTTGAGAGGTTGTTGGCTCGAAATGATAGTTTGTAGTGTCCGTTTTTCAAGGACTTTTTTCAATAAACTAACTGAAATGTTTCTTATACTATATTACTTATTACAAATCATTAAAAAACCGGTTAATTTTCAATCAAAAAGCACCATTTTATAGTTAATTATAGGTAGTAATTGAGTTTTCTTATTTATTATTCTTTTATTTGAACTTGGCTAGCAAACAGTTCTTCTGCTGTTTGGTAGTCAAGTT
>Ga0209719_1000349_pt1 | contig 69786 bp, 52 predicted proteins | sample AD_JPNAS2_MetaG_FD_184421 | JGI IMG/M metagenome (GOLD analysis project Ga0209719, IMG submission 184421) | Active sludge microbial communities of municipal wastewater-treating anaerobic digesters from Japan - AD_JPNAS2_MetaG (SPAdes) (version 2) | ecosystem: Engineered > Bioreactor > Anaerobic...
CTGGATCCTTCTGGCCAACGGCTGGATGCAGCATCCCGTGGGGTTCGCCATCCGGAGCAATCGCGCCGAACTCATCGATTTCATGGCAATCCTTACCAGCGGCTACGGGTGGCTGAAATTCTTCCACACCATCCTCGCCGGTTATGTCGTGGCGGCATTTTTCGTCATGGGGATCTCCGCCTGGCATATCCTCAGAAAGAACCATCTGCCCCTCTTCAAGAAATCCTTCCGGATCGCGGCGACCTTCGGCCTGGCAAGTTCGCTGCTCGTGGTCCTCGTCGGTGATTTCCACGGGGCCGAGGTGGGTAAGGCCCAGCCGGCCAAACTGGCGGCCATGGAATCCCTCTGGGAGACCGAGCGGGGCGTGCCCTTTTACCTGCTTTTGGTCCCTGATCCGACCAACGAGCGCAATGCCGTGGAACTGCTCGGTATCCCCAAGATGGTGAGCTTCCTGGCCTTCAAGGATTTCAACGCCGAAGTGAAGGGCCTCAAGGAATTTCCCAAGGAGGAGCGGCCGCCGGTGTGGGAGACCTTCCTGAGCTTCCGCCTCATGGTGGCCCTGGGGGGGCTCTTCATACTGCTGAGCGCCCTGGCCTTCTTCCTGTCCCGGAAGGAGGCGCTGGAAAGACAGCCCCTCTTGCTCAAGGCGCTGATTCTGGCCCTGCCCTTGCCGTATCTGGCCGGGGAACTGGGATGGATCGTCGCGGAAGTGGGGCGGCAGCCCTGGATCGTCTATGGGGTTTTAAAGACCTCGGAAGCCGTTTCCCGGGGCGTCTCGGCGTTTCAGGCGGCGGTTTCCCTGGCCGGGTTCACCCTCCTTTACGGCATTCTCTGGGTGATAAACATCTATTTGCTGGCAAAATACGCCAGAAAAGGACCGGAGGTGTGAGCTGATGGATTATCAATCGCTGTGGTTTGTCCTCTGGGCAGTCCTCTGGGCCATATATTTCTTTATGGACGGCTTCGATCTGGGCGTCGGCATCCTCCACCCCTTCCTGCCCCGTAACGACTTCGAGAAGCGCCTGGCCATGAACAGCATCGGCCCCGTGTGGGACGGCAACAAGGTCTGGCTGGTAACGGCGACCGGGGTTACCTTTGCCGCCTTTCCCGCGGCCTTTGCCCTGATCTTCAGCGCCCTTTACCTGCCGATACTTCTGATCCTCTTCGGATTGATCGTCCGGGGCGCGGCCCTGGAATTCCGTGGCAAGAGCGATTCCCCCGTCTGGCGGCGAGGATGGGATATGGCCTTTTTTCTCGGAAGCCTGACTACGGCCTTTCTTTTCGGGGTCCTTTTCGGCAATATCTTTCAGGGACTGCCCCTGAACTCCCAGGGCTACCAAGGGGGCTTCTTCTCCCTGTTCAACCGCTACGGACTTTTGACCGGAGTCATGTTCGTCGCCATGCTCGGCGGTCACGGCGCCATCTGGCTGGCCGTCAAGACGGGGGACGAGCTGGGGGCGAGGGCGCGGAAATTAGCCATGAAGATCTGGGCGGTTCTGGTGGTGACGGCGGCTCTGTTCTTCGTGAACACCGCTTTCTCCACATCCATTTTTGCCCGTTATCTAAATAATTATATACTGTTGCTCCTTCCCGCCGGGGTGCTGGCCTCCCTTTTGGGGATGGGCATGTCCATAATGAGTAAGAGGTTTTCCGCCGCCTTTTTCGCTTCCGGAGCCGCCGTCATCCTGATCGTCATGACGGGATTCGCCGGTCTTTATCCCCAACTGGTCCCGGCGCGGCCCGATGCCCTTTACAGCCTGACGATCTACAACGCCGCGGCCAGCGATTATACCCTCAGGATCCTAACCGTCATCGCCGCGATCTTCGTCCCCGTGGTGGCGGTTTACCAATTCTGGGTTTACCGGATATTCCGGGGAACCGTAACCGGTGAAGACCTCCGGGACAACAAGGAGGCCTACTGACCATGAAGGAGAAACTTCCATGACCCATCCGCGGCTTGTCGCGGCCATGATCGATCCGGGATTCTATCCTCACCGTCCGGCAGAGGTGGAGATGGTGCAGACCCACATCTCCTATGTCTTCATCGCCGGCGATGAAGTTTACAAGGTGAAGAAGGCCGTGGATTTCGGATTCCTCGATTTTACCACCCTGGAGAAGCGCCGGCATTATTGTCATGAAGAGCTGCGCCTGAACAGGCGGCTGGCCCCGGAGACCTATCTGGGGGTGGTGGCGATCCGGGAAGACGGCCGGGACGGACGTCTGGTTCTTGGGGACGACGGCGGCAACGGGGGACGGGTTGTGGATTACGCCGTCCGGATGCGTAAACTACCGCCGGAGCGGATGTTGAAGAGCCTCGTCGCCGCCCGGGATTTCGACCCGGCGGTTTTCGCGGCGATCGCGGAGAAGCTCGCGGCCTTCCACCGGCAGGCCGATACGGGAGGCCGCATCGACGAGATCGGTTCTCCGGAGACGATCCGCCGCAATCACGAAGAGAATTTCGTCCAGACGGAGAAATATATCGGGATAACCATTCCTGATTTCCAATTCCGCTTCATCAGGAACTACATCTTCCGGTTTATGGAGGGGAAAGCCGCCCTCCTGGCCAGAAGGGTCCGGGAGCACCGCATCCGCGACGGTCACGGCGATCTGCACCTGGAGCATATAGTAGTGGACCGCGAGATCGTCATTTTCGACTGCATCGAATTCAACGAGCGTTTCCGCTACGGCGACGTGGCGGGGGAGGCCGCCTTTCTGGCCATGGATCTCGATTACAACGGCTATGAGGAGCATGCCGACCGCTTTGTGGCGGATTACGCCCGCTTCGCCGGGGACGAAGAACTTCTGGGTCTGATCAATTTCTACAAGTGCTATTACGCCTATGTCCGGGGAAAAGTGGTGAGCTTCCGGATGGACGATCCCGCCATCGACGCCCGGGGAAAGGAAGAGGCGCGGCAACTTGCCGTGCGCTATTTCGATCTGGCCTACACCTACGCGGCCCGCCTCGAACAACCGGCCCTGATCCTCATCACCGGGCTGATGGGGACGGGGAAGAGCGTCCTGGCCTCCCTGGCGGCGCCCCGCCTGGGAGCGGTGGTGATCCGCACCGATGTCCTTCGCAAGGAACTCTTTAACCTGGCGCCCACGGACCGGCATCATGTGGAATTTGGACAGGGGATCTACGGGGAAGATATTTCGGAAAAGACTTACGCCGCCGCCCATGAGCGGGCGGCGGAATTGCTGCGATCAGGGCGGCCCGTCATCATCGACGCATCTTACAAACGGGCCCGCCAGCGTAACGAGGCCCTGGCGCTGGCCGGGCGGCTCGGGGTTCCCTTCCTGCGAGTAGAATGCGTCTGCCCCGACGAGGTAATTCGGGAAAGGCTGGAGCGGCGGGCGCGAGATCCGCGGGAGGCCTCGGACGGCCGGTGGGAGATCTATGCCGCCCAGAAAGGCGACTATGAACGGGAGGACGGCCTGCCTGGGGACAACCGGCTCACTGTTGATTCCTCCCTGCCCCCGGAGACATGTCTGCACCGGACACTGGCCCGGCTCCGGAGCTGACTGCCTTCGCCGACGCCTTTTTCTGCTCCTGCCGCTTTTTCTCTTCCGCCTTCAGGAACCGTTTCTGCGTCTCCGCGATATAGGCCTTGACCTTGTAGTCGAGCCCCATGTGGGGATAGGTTATGACCACGGTCTGAAAACGCTTCAGGGCCGCCTCGTATTTTCCCTGCTTGAAGTAGAACTCACCGATATAGAACTCCCGTTCCGCCAAATGCTGGCGGCATTCCCGGAGCTTCTGCTCCGCCAGGAAGGCGAACTTGCTGCTCGGGTAGCGGGCCATGACGCGCTCGAACTCCCGGGCGGCCTTAACGGTTTCGGACTGGTCCCGATCGATGGTGGACATCTGCTTGTAGTGGCACATGCCGATCTGATAGATGACGTAGGGGTTGTTTTCGTTGGTCGGGTGAAGACTTACGAAGTCCGTATAGGCCAGCTCCGCTTCCGCGTATTCCTCATCGGAGAAATGGGCGTCCCCGATGCCGATTTCCGCCTGCAGGGCCAGGGGGTGCAGGGGGTTCTCCTCCTTGAGGCGGGTGAAGTACTCCACGGCCCGCTTGTACCGACCGTCTTGGTAAGCCGCCACGCCCGCCGAATACAGGGCTTCCGGGGTGCCCTTGGCCATCTGCTTGCGCGACCACAGATCTTTCCACCAGGCGCACCCGCCGACGCTGACCGTCAGGATGAAAAGAAGGATGAGCAGGGCCTGTCTGCGTATGTTTGCGTTTTTGATCATAAGCCTTTCTTCGCGAAGGCCTCGAGCTTGTCCTTGGGAACGAGGCCGATGAGGGTGTCCAGCAACTTGCCGTCCTTGAACAGCATCAGGGTCGGGATGCTCCGGACGCCGTACTTCTCCGCCGTGCGGGGACTTTCATCGATGTTCAGCTTGGTTACCTTTACCCGGCCTTTGTAGTCGGCGGCCAGATCTTCCACCATGGGACCGAGGGCCCGGCACGGCCCGCACCACGGGGCCCAGAAATCCACGATGGCCGGAATATCGGAGTTGACGACCTCCTGATCGAAATCGCCGTCGCCCACATGTTTGACCTCTTCTGCCATGAGGTATCCTCCTTTCGTCGCGTTACTTTATTGGCGGCTTCAAGTTATGACACATCCCCGGATATGTCAAATCGAAAATTTCCGCCCCCGCCCAGCCGCCGTCCGAACCGGCCGGGGCGGGATGTCATCGCGCCCTTCGCCCGCCGCCGGTCCGGGCGGCGAAAGCGGCGATAAATCCCGCCCGAATTGTTTGGAAAATCCGTGCTTGTGTGTTTTGACTACCGGTGATTAATCTGTTATAGGTCAATGCGCTTTTCCATTCACTGCGAGGTTGACCGACATGGAACGACTGGGAATCATCTCCGGGACCATCGCCCTCCGGGAGAAGGGGATCATCGCCGATCCCGAGGAAAGATGGATCGACACGAACTGGGGGCGGGCTTTCGTCCTCGTCACCGAGGATATCGCCTTCCTGCCCCGCCACGGGGGCGACCCCCGACGCTATATCCCGCCTCATCGCATCGATCATCCCGCGAACTTCGCTGCCTTGAAGAGCCTGGGGGTCCGGGAGGTAATCGGGATCAATTCCACGGGTTCCCTCAAACAGGCCCTGCCGCCGGGGACCCTGGTCGTTCCCGACGATTTCATCATGCTCCATCCCGGACCCTCGGTGCATTCCACGCCCGCCGCCCACGTCACGCCGGACCTGAGCGGGGAAGTACGTAGAAAGTGGCTGGCCGCCGCCGCCGACTGCGGGATTGCCGCCGTTGACGGCGGGGTGTATTGGCAGACCGCGGGCCCGCGTTTTGAAACGAAGGCGGAGATCAGGCTCATGTCCCGGGCCGCCGATCTGGTGGGCATGACCATGGCCGCCGAGACCATCGTTGCCCGGGAACTGGAAATGGAGTATGCCTCTTTATGTTCCGTGGACAACTATGCCCACGGACTGGTAGATATGGATCTGACGATGGAGCAGGTCCTTCAGTGCGCCCGGAGGAACGGCGAAACCATCGCGGGAATTGTCAAACGCTATGTGGAAAGGAGGAATAGATGAAGTTTTCGAAAAAGGGGGATGGAGGGGAAACGAGTCTCCTCGGCGGGCAGCGGGTACCGAAATACGATCCCAGGCCGGAGGCTTACGGCGTCCTGGACGAGGCAAGCTCGGCCCTCGGAGTGGCCAGGGCCATGAACGATGACCGGCGGATCGGGGAGATCATCCTCGGCGTGCAGAAAGACCTGCTGACCATGGGGGCGGAGCTGTCCAGCCTGCCCGGGGATATCCCGAAGCTCGGGGTGCGCATCGGCGCCGCCGACGCCCGGCGTCTCGAAGATCTCATCGATGAACTCCAGCAGGTGGTCAAGCTGAAAAAAGAATTCATCTACCCCGGGGAAAAGGTGGTCGCCGCCCAGATCGACGTCGGCCGGACGATCGTTCGCCGGGCGGAACGAAAGGTGGCCCTCCTCAAAAGGGAGGGTCTGGTGGACAACCCCCACATCCACGAGTATCTGAACCGCCTGGCCGACATGCTCTTCGTCCTGGCCCGGTACGATGAACAGCGGGGACAGGTTTAAAAAGCCCCCATCTGGCAGGGTTTGATCTTTATCTCCATGGACTCGCAGGCCGCCGCCACCTTTTTGCGCCCGATTTTCATCCGGGCGGCGATGTCCCAGGCGGCTTTACAGGAGAGACGCCCGCCCGTCAGGGCCTCCCGGATCGCCGCCTCAAGGGCGGGTGCCACGGCGGCGGCGGGTGCCACGGCCTTACTCGCCGGCTCATAACCGAAGAGCCCCAACTGGCACTTGCCGATTCGTACCTCCAGCAGGTCCAGCGCCACCCCGATTTCGGCGAGATCCACCTGCTGCTGTCCGGCGATACGCTCCGCCTGGGCGCAGCTCAACTCGTTGTTCCGCTTGCGGTTCCGGACGGCTTCCGTGATGGCCGGCGCCACCTGGCGGTCCGGCGGATGTTTCATCCGGAAGGAGCCGGTCTCTTTTCTCGTCATCTTGGTATTCCTCCCTCAGTATTTCATGTAATGGAAAGGTTCCACCGCCGCCAGCGCCTCGGCGTCCATGGTCTTGAACCCCTTCTTTTCGATAATCTTGACGGCCCGTTCCGGGTCGTCCACATCCACGACAAAAACGGCGCTGACCCGGTTTTCCAGGACGAATCCATAGGCGTTGTTGATGTTGACGCCTTCCTTGGCCATGAGTTGGGCCAGCTTGTCCAGGCCGCCGGGACGGTCGTCCAGGAGGACGGCGAGGACCGGCCGGATCTTGACGAGCATCCCCGCCTTGGTCAGGGCGGCCTGGGCCTTTTCCGGATCGTCCACGATGAGATGGATCACCCCGAAGGTATCGGAGGTGGAAATGGCCGTCGCCCGGATGTTTATCTTCCCCTTGGCGAGGATTTCCGTCACGGCGGCGAGCTTGCCCGGCTTATTCTCCGCGAAAATGGATAACTGACTGGCGATCATATTTCTCCTCCCTGGTCAATCTTGACGACATCGTAAAAAGCTCCATATGTGGCGTTGCGCTTCATCCTTCGTCACCGTGACGTACGCACAAGTACGCCTCATTACTCAGGATTCGCGCGCCTTGCCTCTGGAGATTTTTACTTCGTCGTCTCCATCAAGACTTTTTACGAATTCATCAATCTTTACGGTTGTCGATCACCCTTTTGGCCTTCCCCTCGGACTGGGGCAGGCTCTCCGGCGTCACCAGATCCACCTTGGGGGTGATGAGGATGTCGCTTTTGAGCTCTTCGACGATGCGTTTCCGCAACTGTTCGAGATGCTTCAAATCGCCGTCGAAAAACTGCCTTTCCACTTCCACCTTTACGGTCATGTGGTCGTTGAATCCCTCCCGATCCAGGATGATGAGGAAATTCTTTCCCACGCCGGGGATTTCCATGAGCTTCTTTTCGATCTGGATGGGGAAGATGTTGACCCCCTTGAGGATCATCATGTCGTCCGTGCGACCCTTGATCCGTTCGATCCGCCGGTGGGTCCGCCCGCAGGGGCAATCCCCGGGGATGATGCGCGTGATGTCCTTGGTCCGGTACCGAAGGATCGGCATGCCCTCCCGGCGGAGGGTGGTCAGCACCAACTCCCCCTCCTCGCCGTCCGGGACGGGCTGGAGGGTTGCCGGATCGAGGATCTCCACGATAAAGTTGTCTTCCCAGATGTGGAGGCCGTTCTGAACGGGACACTCGAAGGCCACTCCGGGGCCGTTCATCTCCGAGAGGCCGTAGGAATTGTAGGCCTTGAAGCCATAGAGGGCTTCGATCTTCTGTCGCATCTTTTCCGAATGGGGCTCGGCGCCCACATAGGCGATGCGGATCTTGGTATCCTTCGGGTCCATCCGGAGTTCCTCGAACACCGTGGAGAGGTGGAGGGCGTAGCTGGGGATGATGTGGATCACCGTCGTCTCGAAGTCCTTGAGGAGCTGGATCTGCCGTTTGCTGTTTCCGGCCCCGGCTGGGATGACGAGGGCCCCGATCCGCTCCGCGCCGTAATGGAAGCCCAGCCCGCCGGTAAACAGGCCGTAGGTCATCATGTTCTGGAAGACGTCGCTCTTACGCATCCCCGACATGTACATGCACCGGGAGAGCAGATTGGTCCATTCGCTCAGGTCTCCCGCGGTATGGAAGATCACCGTCGCCCGTCCCGTCGTCCCCGAAGAGGAATGCATGCGCACCAGCTCGTCCCTGGGAACCGCCACGAATCCGTACGGCCAATGCTCCCGGAGATCGTCTTTGGTCGTGGGCGGTATTTTCGCCAGATCGGCGAGAGAACGTAAGTCTTCCAGCGCCAGGCCGATCTTCTTGAAAATCTCGCCGTAATAAAAGGATTTGGCCGCCCACGCGAGGGTGCGCCGCAGATTCTCCAGTTGCAGTGCCGCCAAATTGTCCCTGCTGATCGTCTCGATATCTTTTTCCCAGTACATCGTTTTCCTCCCCGTCCCGGCGCCTTCCGAACCTGCCGCGCACCGCCGGTTTCAGGCGCAGGTGGCCGTAATTTTTATGCCCTTTCTCCCTACCCCGTGGAGAAAATTTTATCAAGGCAATATTGATGAACCCGTACAGGTCATCGTCAATATTAGTGGCATCCATCCTTGCCTTGACATCCCGGCGGCTTTCCCCTATCCTTCCCCCTGCCTCGGCGTTTATGGAGGCGTCAATACAAATTCTTCAGGAGGGTAGCTTATGTCGAAAGAAATGCGCGGGATGGTGATGATGTTGCTGGTGCTGTCGGTATCGTTCATGTTCTTCGTCGGATGCGCGAAACCGCCGACCCAGGAGATGGAGAGCGCGGAAAAAGCGGTTACGGAGGCGAAGGCGAAAGAGGCCGATCTGTATGCCGCCGATCTCTTCAAAAAGGCGGAGGACGCCTTGAAAAAGGCCAAGGACTATGTTGCCCAGAAGAGTTACAAGGAGGCGAAGGCGGCGGCGGAAGAGGCAGCCCAGGCGGCGGGGCAGGCCCAGGCGGCCATCGAGGGGAACAAGGCCAAGATGAAACAGGAAGCCGCCCAGATGATAGATGAAGCGGAAAAGTCCCTGGCGGAGATCAAGGCGTTGACCGCGGCGGCGATCAAAAAGAAGGTCCAGATTAACCGGGAGGAGCTGCAGGGGATGATCGGCAAGGCCGAAGTGGATCTGGTCGGTGTCAAGAATACGCTTCAGGAGCAGAAGATCCGACCGGCCTATGATCAGGTCAAGGCCATGCTGGCGCAGCTCAAGGGCAAGATCGGCGAAATCGCCACCCTCCTCGGACTGCCCGCCCCCGGCGCGGCTCCGCCAGCGACTCCGGCGGTACCGGTGGCGCCAGCGGCGAAAAAGTAGCGGGTTTTTCAAGCCTGCGTCGAAATGGAATTTGGGTTGGATTTCGTTCCGTAAGTGTTTTCCCTCCCTGAAGGGACCGGGCTGGAGAGATGAACATTGCCTACTTCAGCCTGTTTCTGTACTTCCCTGCCGGGAGGGACGTTGTTTGGTTATTTATAGGAGCGGGGATCCGAATTTGCCGCCGCGGTGTGATTGCATTGCGGCGGCTATGCGGGGGGCCGGGCCGGCCAGGGCGGGCCGGTTACGGCCATAGACTCAGGCGACTTCATTCACCAGGGGCCACCATATGACGGGCGTCATTCTCTCCGGGGGCAAGAATACCCGGATGGGCAGCAACAAGGCCTTTCTGAAGGTGGACGGCGAGCGGCTCATCGATCGCGCCGTCCGGATCTACCGGGAGGTCTGCGATGAAATCATCCTGGTCACCAATGAACCCCAACTGTATCTCGATCAGGACGTCTCCATCGTGACGGACCTGGAAAAGAGCAAGGGACCGCTCACGGGGATCTATACCGGCCTTTTCTGGGCCGCCTCCGAGACCGCGTTCGTTGCCGCATGCGACATGCCCTTCCTCAGCGCCCCTTTCATACGCTATCTCTGGGAACAGAGCGGCGGCGATGTCGATATCGTCGTACCCGAAACCGTCGACGGCCTCCAACCCCTCCATGCCGTCTATTCCCGCCGCTGCCTGCCGGCGATCAAGGCCCGCCTGGACCGGGACCGTTTGAAAGTCACGGGGTTCTACCGGGGGATGAAGGTCCGGACCGTCTCCGAGGAAACTATCCGGAGGTTCGACCCCCACGGCCGGATGTTCCTCAACGTCAATACCGTCGAAGAGTTCGGCAAGCTCCGCCAAAGTGATCAACCATCATAGACGCTACTCCGGCGCCCCCGGCGGTTCGGCTCCCGGGTCGTTTTCCAGGCCTAAGCGAGGGACATCGAGCCTTTATATGATCGAATCAACTAATTGATAGCTTTAATCCCCTTCAAGGCAAGGATTGATCCGGGGATTGGCCTTACCTTTTATGAACATCAGGCTTTGCTTTCATCCCCCATGGAAATGAACACCGTCCTGGGTGTTTCAGCCATTTTTTCCGGGCGGCGAACCTCCGCGCAAACGTCAAAATCTGTTAGACTTTGAGCGGTGACTGTGTTAGTAAGCGCGACATTATTATAAAAGGAGGAATGTTTAACAATGGCAGAACAGAAAACCTTCAACAGGTGGCTGGTTGTGGTCGGCGCGATGCTGATCCAGGTCAGCCTCGGCGCCGTCTATATCTACAGCGTCTTCAAGCCCGCTCTGAGCGCAAAATTTCCCACTTGGAGCCCCACCGACCTCGCCCTTCCCTCACAGCTAATTTTGGCCTTTTTCGCCATCGGCGTTATCTTCGCCGGCAAGATCCAGGACAAGATCGGCCCCCGGACGGTGGCCACGGTGGGCGGCGCCATGCTGGGCGTCGGCCTCATCATCGCCTCCTTCGCTTCGGACCTCATGATGTTCACCATCGCCTTCAGCGTCATCGGCGGTCTGGGGATCGGCGCGGCTTATGTGTGTCCCATCGCCACCTGTGTGAAATGGTTTCCCGACAAGCGAGGAATGATCACCGGTCTCGCCGTGGCCGGCTTCGGCGCCGGCGCCCTGGTCTTCACCCCCATCGCCAAGGCCTTCATCGCCTCTTCCGGCATCATGCCCACCTTCATGTATCTGGGCATCATCTTCCTCGTAGCCGTTGTGGCGGGCGCCCAGCTCATGGTAGTTCCCCCGGCGGGATACAAGCCCGAAGGCTGGAATCCCCCGGCCCCGGCCGCGAGCGCCGGTGGAGCCAAGGCGGCGGGCGGCGACTTCACCACCATGGAGATGCTCAAGACCCCGCAGTTCTATTTACTCTGGATCACCTATTTCGCCGGCTGTATGGCGGGCCTCATGATCATCATGAACATTACGAACATGTGGCAATCCCCCTCCATGATCGAACTGGCGAAGACCATGCCCACGGTCACCAAAGACGCCTTCAGCACCGTCGCTAATCAGGGTGCCACGGCCGTCATGATCGTGGCCATCCTCAATGCCGCGGGACGTCTGGTCTGGGGACAGGTTTCCGACGTCATCGGCCGCAAGATGACCCTTATCATCATCTTCGCCTATGCCGGGGTGATCATGCTGCTTCTCAACACCTTCACCTCCTACATGATGTTCCTCGTGGGCGTCTGCTCCGTCGGCTTCTGCTTCGGCGGTTTCCTGGGCCTCTATCCAGCCGTGACGGCGGACTACTTCGGGACTAAGAACGTGGGAGCCAACTACGGCCTCATGTTTGCCGCCTACGGTGTCGGCGGTCTAATCGGTCCCTGGCTGGCCCCGAAGCTCATGACTATTGTGGGGCAGATCCCCTACGAAGCCATGGACAAGGGCGCCCTGATAATCAAACAGTTCTCCGCGGGGAACTACGCGACTTCCTTCATGATATCCGGAGTCATGTGCCTGGTCTCCATCGGCGTTGTCTGGATGCTCAAGCCGCCGACGAAGTGAGGGCATAACGGCGTACAAGCGGTTTAAACGGATTTAACGGATATTCCCCCGCCTTATCCCCTCCCCGGCATGGGGACGGAAGGAGCGGGGGGCGGGAGAGAGGGCCGGCACCCTTAGTGCTTACGCCCGGTTGACGATTAAATGGCGACCCAGGCCCCCTGGGGCGCCTTGTCCTGTATAAACTTGAGTTAAGTTACTCAGAAGACGAATCGGAAGGGCCGTCCCGTTAGAAACGGGGCGGCCTTTTTTTGTCCGGGGCGTGGTGGTGAGGGCCTCGGCCGGGAATCAGCCGGCCGCATCCGCCGGGGCCGCCGCGGGTACGGCGGCCTTCCGGCGCCGGGGGCGGCGTCTCCGGCGCCTTTTCTGCCGGGCGGTTGCGTCCCCGGCCGGGGAGTCGTCATCCGCGGACCCGGTGATTTTTTCCGGCGGAACGCCGGCGAGGAAGGCCGCCCACCATTCCCGGGCGTCCTGTCCTTCCCCCTGGGCCGCCACCGTCATGCACAGGTAATCCAGGGACTCCGCGAATTCCAGCCGGCCGGACAAGGCCGTGGGGCGCCGCGGCGGCCGGCGGCGGAGCGCCTGCTGCATGGCGAGGATGCGGCGCAGGCGGTCGCCGATCCGGGCCGGGACGGTCACGGTGATGACCAGTTCCTTCAGGGCGGCGCCGCAGGCGCTGTCCAGGGCCTGCGAGAAGGGGATTCCTTCCCGGTGGCCCGCCAGGGCCGCTTCTTCCAGGGAGGGACCGAAGAGTGCCGCCAGGAGGAATGACGGCGTGGGGGGCGTGTCGCTTTGCCGCCGCTGGTCCAGGTAGTCGAGATTGGCCCGCAGCCGTCGCCGGTGAACCTCGTCGTCGGCAAGCCGGCGACCAAGGCCGGGGAAGAGGGCTGCCAGGAGACCGCTTTCCTCCAGCAGACCGAGGACCCTTCCCGCCGAGCCCAGCAGGAAGAGCTTCTGGACCTCTTCATACAGCCGGGCGGGCGACGACCGGGAAATGGTGGGGGCAAGGCGGCGGATCGTCTCCCAGGAGGCGGGTTCGATGGTGAATTCATGGGAGGCGGCGAAGCGCACCGCCCGGAGCATGCGCACCGGGTCTTCCGTGAACCGGACCGCCGGGTCGCCGATGGGCCGGATGATCCGATCCCGGAGATCCCGCAGGCCGGTGGAATAATCGATGACGGTGAAATCGGTGATGTTGTATGCCAGGGCGTTGATGGTGAAATCCCGGCGGAGGGCGTCCTCCTCCGGTGTGCCGAAGACGTTGTCCCGGAGGACCACGCCGTTGTCGTCCTTGAGGTGCCGGGGGTGTCCGGCGGCGATGCTTTTCCCTTCCCCGGACTCCAGCCGCCCTTCCGCTCCTCCTTCGTCGGCGGGGCCGTCGGCGCGGAAGGTGGAGACCTCCAGGATCTCCTCCTTGAAGTGGAGGTGGGCCAGCCGGAAGCGGCGGCCGATGAGGCGGCAGTTCCGGAAGAGCCGCTTGATCTGGCCGGGGGTGGCATTGGTGGCGATGTCGAAATCCTTGGGGGTCCGTTTCAACAGCAGGTCACGGACGCACCCCCCGACGAGATAGGCGATGAATCCTTCGTCTCGGAGCCGGTAGAGGGTCCGCAGGGCATGGGGGTTGATCTGCTTCCGGGAGATATTGTGCTCTTTCCTGGGGATGATCCGTGGCGCCATGATCCGCTCCATAGCACAATTAGGGGTAAAAGGACAACGTTCCTCTTGATGTTTTGGGATAAAAGTGTTAGCCCGAACGGGTCCCCTCAGCCAGTTGACGGCTCCATTTGCCCCGGGAGGTTATCCTGTATGGATATTGTCGGTCCTTATCGGGCCTCGATAAATCTTTTCACGGCTTGCCTCGCGGCGGTTCCCGCCCGCCGCCCGCCGGCCCGCTCCGGCGATCACCGGGGCGTTTCTCCGGAGGGGTCATGATCCGGTTCATTCACGCCGCCGACGTGCATCTGGACAGCCCCCTGGTGGGCCTGGAGCGCTATGGCGACACGCCGGTCGAGGAGATCCGCGGGGCCACCCGGAGGGCCTGCGAAAATCTTGTCGCTCTGGCCATCAAGGAAAACGCCGCCTTTGTCATCCTCGCCGGCGACCTCTATGACGGCGACTGGAAGGATTACAACACGGGGATCTTTCTTGCCCGCCAGATGGCCCGCCTGAAGGGAGCGGGCATCCGGGTCTTCATCGCCGCCGGGAACCACGACGCGGCCAGCCAGATAACCAAATCACTGCATATGCCCGATAACGTTCACGTATTTTCCCATCGAAAAGCGGAGAGCATCCCCATGCCGGAACATAATGTGGTCCTCCACGGCCGGGGATTCGCCGAACGGATCGTCTCCGACGACGTAACCCGGAAATATCCCCCGGCCTGGCCCGGGATGTTCAACATCGGGGTTCTCCATACCAGCCTGACCGGCCGGGAGGGCCATGACGTCTATGCCCCCTGCACCCCCGAGGGCCTGCGCGGCCGGGGCTACCAGTATTGGGCCCTGGGGCATGTGCACCGCCACGAGGTCGTGGCCCGCGACCCGTGGATCGTTTATCCCGGCAGCCTTCAGGGACGCCACATCCGGGAGGCCGGCGTCAAGGGGTGCGTCGTTGTCCTGGTCGAGGACGGGGAGGTGCGGGAGGTGCGTCACGAGCCGGTGGACATCCTGCGCTGGTCCCCGGTGGATGTTGACGCCACCGGGGCGGCGGACCCCCGGGAAGTGATCGAACGGGCCCAGCGGGCCCTGGCGCGAAAGTGGGACCGGCACGGCGGCCTCCCGGTGATCGCCAGGCTGCTCATCGCTGGTGAAACCCCCGCCCACGCCTCTTTCCGCGCCCACACCGAGCACTGGGAGGCGGAGTTCCGGGCCGCCGCCCAGGAGCAGGGCCACGGGCGGCTCTGGCTGGAAAAGATCCGCTTCGACACCCGGCCGCCCGCGGCGGAGGTGAGGCGGGAAGGCGATGAGGCGGTGACGGCGATCCTTAAGGAGCTGCGCCTCCTGGCGGCAGATCCAACGCAAGTATCCGGTTTGATGGAAGAGATTGGCCAGTTGCACCAGAAGCTGCCGCCGGATTTGCTTCCGGGTCCGGAGGGTGGCGACCCCGGCGATGAGCGGCGGCTGGCGGACATCCTTGCCGAGGCCCGGGATCTCCTGGAATCGCGCCTTCTCCGGGGAGGAGGGCCGGCATGAGGGTCATGACTCTCCACCTGAAGGCCTACGGCCCCTTCACGGACGTCCGCCTGGACTTCGCCGGGGCTCTTCCCGGCCTCAACGTCGTCCACGGGGCCAACGAGGCGGGAAAGAGTTCCGCCCTCCGCGCCCTGAAGGATTTTCTCTACGGCATCCCCGAACGGACCCGCGACGGTTTTCTCCACGGCAACGACCAGTTGCGGATCGGTGGGACGCTGCGCCTGGCGGACGGCCGGGAGGGTTCCTTCGTCCGCCGCAAGGGCAGAAAGAACACCCTGCTGACGTGCGATGAAGGCGGGGCGGGAGACGACTGGGAACTGGCGCCGTTTCTGTCCGGGGTGAGCCGGGAGATGTTTGCCACCATGTTCGGCATCGATCACGAGGAACTCGTCCGGGGCGGAAACGAGCTCCTGACCCAGCGGGGACGGGTGGGCGAGGCGCTGCTGGCGGCGGCCATCGGGTCCGAGAAGTTCCGCGCCCTCCTCAAGGAACTGGAGGAAGCGGCCGCGGAACTCTTCCTGCCCCGGGCCTCGAAACCGCGCATCAACGCCGGTCTGGCGGAATTCAAGGCCTTGCGGGACCGGGCGCGCCGGGAAGCCTTGCCGGCCCGTGAATGGGACCGGCACTGGACGCGGCGTCAGGAAATGGGCGAGGAGGTGCGGCGGATAGATGGGGAGATCGGGGCGTTACAGGGGGATCGCCAGCGCCTGCTGCGGATGCGGCGGGTGCTGAAGGGACTGGCCGAAAGGCGGGAACTCCTCACCCGGCTGGCGGCAATGGGCGAGGTTCACGTCCTGGCGGCGGATTTTTCCTCCCGGCGGGTCGCGGTCATGATGGATTGGGAGCATGCCCGGGAGGCGGCGGCCAGGGCCGGCGACAGGCTGGCGAACCTGCGGGAGGCCTGCGCCCAGTTGCCGCCGCCGTCGCCGCTCCTCGCCGAGGCGGTCCTGGTGGATGAACTGCAGCAGGACCTGGGGAGCCATCTCAAGGCCCTCCGGGACCGGCAGGACCTGGAGGGCCGCCTGCGGCAGATGCGTAACGACGCCCGGCGCCTCATGGAGACCATCGGCATCGAACCCCGGATCGAGGCGGTGGGGGAGATTATCCCCCGGGTCGAAAGGAACCGTGCCCTGGTAACGGAACTGGCCCGCCGCCACGAGGCGGTCCTGACCTTCCTGAAGAAGGCGGAAAAAACGCTGGAACGAAGACGCCGGGATCAGGAGGAGACGGAACGGGAGCTGCGGGGCCTTCCCGACGGGGGAGATCCGGCAGCGCTGCGGGAGTCCGTCCGCGTTGCCCGGAAGGAGGGAGATCCGGACGGCGAGCTGTTCAAGGCGCGAAAGGTTCTCCAGGAGTCGGAAAGGAGGGCGCGGCGCTCCCTCGCCGGCCTCGGGCGGTGGCGGGGGGATATGGAAGCGGCCCTCATCCTGCCGGTGCCGGCCCAGGAGAGCATCGAGCGTTGTGAAGGGGAGTGGCGGCGCCTCGAAGAGCGGCGCCGGGAAATCGACCGGGCGGTGCGGGAAAACGCCTCGGAAATCCTGGCGGTGCGGAAGAAGCTCACGGGTTTTGCCCTGGCCGGCATGGTGCCCACGGAGCTGGATCTGGAGGAGGCCCGCCGCCGCCGGGAAGAGGGCTGGCGGCTGATCCGCGGTCTTCTGGCCGGGGACGCCAGCAACGAAGATGCGGAGCGCCGCTTCCATCCCGATCTGCCGTTGCCGGAGGCTTACGAGGACTCCGTTGCCGTTGCCGACGAGGTCGCCGACCGCCTCCGCCGGGAGGCGCAGCGCGTCCATGTCCTGGCGGATCTCCGGGCCGCGGAAGAATCCCTGGCGGAGCGGCGCCGGCAACTGGAACAGGAAACGGCGGAGCTTGTGGAACAGGAGAAAACGCGGGACGACGACTGGCGAACCCTGTGGGCCCCCGGCGGCATCGAGCCGCTCTCGCCCCGGGAGATGGCCGCCTGGCTGTCGTCTTTTCACGCCCTCCGGGAAGAGATCCTCCGGGTGCAGGCCGCCCAGGAAGAACTCCTTGCCCTGGAGGCCCGGCACGCATCCGCCTGCGCAAGGCTCCGGGAGGCCTTGCGGCCCCTGGGGCCCGAACCGGAACGGAAACCGGAGATCTTCCGGGACCTCCGGGAGGAAGCGGAACGCCACCTGGAGATCCGGACCGAACAGAACCGCCGCCTGGGGGAGATGAGGCGGCAGATGGAACGGCAGGCCGGACAGCTCCGGGAGGCGACGGGGGAAAAGGAAGCCGCCCTCGCGGACCTGCGGGAGTGGCAGGAGCGATGGCGGGCGGCCATGACCGGGCTGGGCCTGTCAACGGACACCCCGCCTGCCCCGGCGGTGTCCGTTCTGGAGCGGTACACCGCCCTGTTCGGCCAGACCAAGCAGATTGCCGACATGGACCGGCGCATCTGGGCGATCAATGAAGAGGCCCGGCGGTTCACCGAAAAAGTGGCGGAATTCGTCCGGCGCCGGGTTCCGGAATACGCCTCCTGCCCCCCCGAGGAGGCGGTCCGGCGTTTGAAGCAGGAGGTGGACGAGGCGCGACTCCGGGAAAAAGAGAGACAGAACGGGGTCAAACGGGTTCGGGAAGCGGAGGAGGAACTGGGGGCGGCGGCGACGGACTTCCGGGTGAAGGAGCAAAGGGTCGCGGACCTGTTGAAGGAGTCCCGGTGCCGGGAGATGTCTGAATTCGAGGCCGCGGAGGCCCGCTCGGCGGCCTGCCAGGGTTGCCGGGACCGCCTTGCCGCGGTGGAAAGGTTTCTCCTGGAAAACGGCGACGGCCTGCCGGTCGCCGTGCTGGAAGCGGAGGCCGCCGCCGTGTCTCCCGATGAACTGCCGGCGGCCCTGGCCGGGGTGAACGGGCGGCTTGAGGAACTCCAATCCCGTCGCCAGGAGCTTAATACCGAAATCGGAGAGGAAAATGCTGAGTTGCGGCGTATGGACGGATCATCCGCCGCCGCGGAAGCGGAAGAGCAGGCCCAGGCCGCGCTGGCCTCCCTGCGCGGCGACGTGGCCCGGTACACCCGCATCCGGGCGGCTTTCCACCTCCTGAAAAACGCCATGAACCGCTACCGGGAGAAGAATCAGGCGCCGCTGCTCCTCCGGGCCGGGGATCTTTTCGGCCGGATCACCGCCGGGGCCTTCCCGCGGCTGACGACCGACATCGGTACCGACGACGAGCCGGTGCTATTGGGGGTCCGGAACGACGGCGCCCGCCTGGGTGTGGAAGGCATGAGCTCCGGGACCCGGGACCAGCTCTACCTGTCCCTGCGCCTGGCCACGGCTGAGACCTACCTCCAGGGGGAACCGCTGCCCTTCATTGTGGATGACGTCCTGGTGAACTTCGACGAGGAACGGACGGCCGCCACCCTCCAGGTCCTCCGGGATATGGGCCGGCATACCCAGGTGATCCTCTTCACCCACCACCGCCATCTGGCCGGGATGGCCGAGGAAATGGCCCAAGCGGGGCCGGGGGTGGTTGTCCGTAAGCTCTGAAATTATTCCGGGGGCGGGTGAATGACGGAGCTTTCATTTCGAGGCCGCATAAAAATAGTGGTAGATGCTCCAGAATCTGTGCAAAAACGGTTTCCCCAATATTGATTGGCAATTCTCCCCCTGATTATTGGGGAGAAGGTACGTGCCGGTAAAAACAATGGAAATTGAAATCGAAAAAACGGAAACTGCTCATTTATTATTTAATGTCAACATGTTAAATGGTGATTTTAAATCCTTAACCGGACAGCCGTAAAAGAAATTCAAGAATGCCGTGGGCATCATGATAGTACTAAAAGCTGGCGCATAATTATGGGCGCCGCCGCCGGCGTTCACTTCCTACGGAATTTGGCGTAATCCGGCGGGCGCTTTTCCATGAAGGCGGTCTTGCCTTCCAGCGACTCATCCGTTTCGTAGAACATGCTGAGCCCGCCGACCCCCAGATTGGAGATCCCCATCACGCCGTCCGTCTCGCCGTGAAAGGCGTACTTGAGCATCTTCAGGGCCGTGGGGCTCTTTGCCAGAAGTTCCCGGCACCATTTTTCCACCTCCGCGTCAAGCTTGTCCGGGGATACGACGGCATTTACCAGGCCCATGTCCAGAGCCTCCCGGGCCGTGTAGCGGCGACACAGATACCAGATTTCCTTAGCCTTTTTCATTCCTACATTGCGGACCAGATCCCCGGTGCCATATCCGGGATCGAAGCTCCCCACCCGGGGTCCCGCCTGGCCGAACTGGGCGGTCTCGGAGGCGATGGACAGGTCGCATACCACCTGAAAGACATTGCCCCCGCCGATGGCGAATCCGTTGATCCGGGCAATTACCGGTTTGGGAATGGTGCGGATCAGCAGCGATACCTGCTGCCATCCCACCTCCAGGGGCAAGGCCGCCACGGTGCCGCCATAACCCCCTTTTTCCCTCAGCGACTGATCGCCGCCGGTGCAGAACGCCTTGTCACCCGCGCCGGTAAAGACCACCACCCCCACCTCCTCATCCACCCATGCGGCGGTGAAGGCCTGGGTCAGTTCATAGATTGTCACCGGCGTGCAGGCATTGTATTTCTCCGGCCGGTTGATGGTGATCGTGGCTATACCCTCTTTTTTCCTGTAGATTATTTCCTTGAATTTCATTGTCCACCTCCGGTCCGTTTTAAGAACTATTTTTTCGTGACACCGCTAAAAGCACTTTCATTCCTCGCCATTCAAGGGGCAGGCCGGGAAGGGGATGAGATAAGAGGTTGTAATGTCAGGCAGAAAACCACATCAAGTCCAACCCTCCCCTTGAAGGAGAGGGAGTTTTGAACCTTGTTGAGGGGACGTCGTTATTACACCCCGAAGGATATTCGAGCGGCGAAAAATAGAACCATTCCCATTTATTCGTTTTCTTCCCGTGGCAGCATCTCCTCCGGTTTGACCTGTTCGGCCTCGACGGGTATGGCCCCGGGGGGCGTCGTCCCCTCCAGGAAACTCTCGTAGATGGAACCGCCTCCGGAGCTTGGTTCCCCGGTTTTCGGATTCACCTTGACAAACACGATCCCTTCCGGGACCGGGAAGGTTTCTATGGACTGTCCGGCCAGGGCCTGGGACATGAAGTAGAGCCAGATCGGCGCCGCCGCCCGCCCGCCTACTTCCTGGTACCCCAGGGATCTTTCCTGGTCGAAGCCCACCCAGACGCCGGTGATCAGCGAGGGGGTGAAGCCCATAAACCAGGCGTCCCGGACGTCGTTGGTCGTCCCGGTTTTTCCGGCTACGGGCCGTCCGATGCTTTTAACCCTTCGTCCCGTCCCGCTTTCCACGACGTCCTGCATGATGTAGGCGGTGATGAAGGCGATGCGGGGATCGATGACCTGCTCCACTTTCGGCTGGTTTTCTTCAAAGACGTGACCGGTGCGATCCACGATCTTTGTGATGAAGTAGGGCGTCGTGCGGCGGCCCTGGTTGGCCAGGACGCCATAGGCCCGCACCATCTCCAGGAGCGTGACGCCGGAACTGCCCAGGGCCAGGGCCAGGTTCCTGCTGAGCGGCGAGGAGATTCCCATCACGTTGGCGTAGGATGCCGCATAATCTACCCCGATGTCCTGGAGGACCTTGATCGTGATCACATTCCGGGATTGGACGATGGCGTTTCTCAAGGTCGTGGGGCCGGTGAATTTGCCGTCGAAGTTCTTGGGCTGCCAGAGGCCGTCCGGTTGAGAGGGATCGGGAAAGGAAATCGGGGCGTCCACGAAGTGTGAAGAGGGGGTCAATCCCTTGTCGAACGCGGCGGTGTAAATTAAGGGCTTGAATGCCGATCCCGGCTGCCGGCGGGACTGGGTCGCCCGGTTGAACTCGCTTTTGGAAAACTCGCGGCCGCCTACCAGCGCCTTGATCGCGCCGGTTTTCACGTCCATGGAAACCAGGGCGCCCTGAACCAGGCCGGTTTCATACCCCTGGCGCTGTTCCAACTCCCGCAGTCCTCTTTCCACAGCCTCGCGGGCCGCCTTCTGGGCCTCGATATTCAGGGTGGTATAAACCTCCAGGCCTTCCCGGTAGAGGACGTCGCTGCCGTATTTTTCCACGATATAGCGCCGGATGTGCTCGACGAAATAAGGGGCGATCTTTTCCTTGGGCCGGACGGAACGGAGGGTCAGGGGGGTATTCAGCGCCCGCTCCTGGTCCGCTCCGGTGATATAACCGTCTTCCACCATTCGTTCCAGGACGTAGCTCTGGCGCTGCCGGGCCCGGTCGAAATGGGAGAAGGGTGAATAGGTGCTGGGGGCCTTGGGAAGCCCCGCCAGCATCGCCGCCTCCGGGAGGGTGAGAAGGCGGGCGCTCTTCCCGAAATATCCCTGGGCGGCCGCCTCCACGCCGTAGGTTCCGTGGCCGAGATAGATGTGATTCAAATAGAGGTTGAGGATCTCCTCCTTGGTCAGGTAGCGGTCGATCTTATAGGCCAGGATGGCCTCCTTGATCTTGCGGATATAACGCTTTTCCGGGGATAGATAGAGAGATTTGGCCACCTGCTGGGTGATCGTGCTCCCCCCCTGGATGATGCGTCCCGCCCGGAGATTCTTGAGAAAGGCCCGGGAGATGCTCTGGACGTCGATGCCCCTGTGTTCGAAGAACCGGGAGTCCTCGGCGGCGACAAAGGCCTGGACGACGAAGTTCGGCAGCTCAGCAACCTTGATGATCTTCCGGTCTTCCAGGAAGAATTCGTCCACCAGTTCGTTGTTGTCGGCATAGACGCGGGTGGCGATGCTGGGCCGGTAGTCCTTCAGGGTATCGACGCTCGGCAGTTCCCCTAAAAAGAAATAGAGGAGGTATCCCGTCAGGGCCAGCACCATGATTACCGCTACGCCGAGGGCGACGGTTAGGAGGCTGACGAAGCCCCGGTTGTCGGAGCGATTTTTACTCATTCTCCAGAACCCCCGCGGCCGTTTTTTCCTCGCCGTTCGCCTCGGCGGCATTTTTCTTTCTCCCTGCGTAGCGGGAAACCAGGATGCTGATTTCGTAGAGGAACATCAGGGGCACCGCCATAAGGATCTGGCTGAAGGCGTCGGGGGAAGGGGTCAGGACGGCGGCGGCGATAAAGATCATCAGAATGGCGTAGCGACGATACCGGGACAGGAGCGGGGCGTTCACGACGCCCACCTTGGTGAGAAAGAAGATAAACACCGGCAATTCGAAGGAGATCCCGAAGGCCAGCAGGAACTTCATGGTGAAGGAGAGATACTCCCGGAAGGAGATCATGGGCTTCAGGAAGTCCGTGGAAAAGGCGATGAAGAACTCGAAGGCCGTGGGCAGGACGAGGAGATAGCCGAAGACCACCCCGCCGAGGAAGAGGATGGTCGAAATGAGGACAAAAGGGACCACGTAGCGTTTTTCCGATCGATAGAGACCGGGGGAGACGAATTTCCACAATTGGTAGAGGGTATAGGGGCTGGTCAGAATCAGGGAGGCGAAGAAGGCGATCTTCATATAGATGAAAAACGCTTCGGGCATGCCGGTAAAAATCATGTGGCTGTTTTTCGGCAAGACCTCGGTAAGGGGTTTGGTGATTATATTAAAGAGCCCCTCCTTGAAGTAGTAGCAGGCGAAGAACCCCATGCCGACGGCAATGAGGATTCGGTAGAGACAGGTGCGCAGTTCCGCCAGGTGGCTGGTCAAGGGTAATTTTTCGTCTTCTGTTCGACCCATGGAATAGATTGTGCTGACGGCTGATCTTCAGGCTTGGTTTTTGGGGGTTGCGTCTTTGTCCAGCTCTTCCTTCCCGCCGTAAAGGAGGGAATCCTTCAACCCATCGACATCCTTCTTGATTTCGTCTGGCTTCAGGGTATCCTTGATGGACTCCGTTACATCGTCCGTGGCCCGGCGGAATTCCTGAAAGCCCTTTCCCAGGGATTTGGCCAAACCGGGGAGCTTCTCCGGACCCACGACGAGGAGGGCGACGACGGCGATGACGATTAGTTCCGGCAGACCGATACCAAACATAATGGCGATATATATAGCGCCTCTCAAGTCCTTGTCAATGGCAAATATTTTTGCACTTACAGGGGTTTTGTGGTATCAAGGCGCTGCTTTCTCCGGGAGGGACAGCGGTCCCCGCCGAAGGTGAAGGCGGGATTTTTCCCAGGAGTCGATTCATGGCCAACAGGACAGGGGTGGTGATTGACGAGCGGTATCTGCGGCACGGGGAAGGGTATTATCATCCCGAGTCCCCCCGCCGTCTGGAGGCCCTGTATGCCATGCTTCAACAGACTGATATGGCAGGGAAATATACCGTTATTGCCCCCCGGTATGCCACCCATGAAGAGATCGGTCTGGTCCACAGCCCTTCCTACATCGGCTTGGTGGCCAGTACGGCGGGGAAGAGTTATTATTCCCTCGATGCGGACACCCAAACCTCCCCCGAATCCTATGACACGGCCAAGCTTGCCGTCGGCGGGGTCCTGAACGCCATCGAGGCGGTGATGACCGGGCAGGTGGACAACGCCTTCGCCTTCGTCCGCCCCCCGGGGCACCATGCGGGGAAGGAAAGGGGGGCGGGTTTCTGCCTCTTCAACAACGTGGCCGTGGGCGCCCGTTATGCCCTGGGGAAATACGGCCTGAAACGGATCCTCGTCGCCGACTGGGATCTCCATCACGGCGACGGCACCCAGGAGATCTTTTATCGCGACCAACGGGTCCTCTATTTTTCCACCCATCAGTATCCCGCCTATCCCGGTTCCGGGACTTTCACCGAAACCGGGCAGGGGCAAGGGGTGGGATATACAGTCAATGTCCCCCTGAAGGCCCGGACCGACGACGCCCTCCATGTGAAGTCCTTCCGGGGGATTCTCCAGCCCGTGGCCATGAAGTTCCAGCCGGAGCTGGTCCTCCTGTCGGCGGGATTCGACAGCTATTTCCAGGACCCCCTGGGAGATATGCGGGTCACCCCCAAAGGATACGTTTATATGATGAGGATTATAATGGATATAGCGGAGGCCTGCTGCGGGGGACGCCTGGTGGCCGTATTGGAGGGAGGATATAATGTCGATGGTCTGACGGAATCCGTCAAGCTGGTCTTGAGGGAGATGCGGGGGGACACCCGGGCCTCGGAAGACGATCTCTACCGCATGGAATACGAGGCCGAGCAGGGCAAGGATCAAATTCTAAGGCGGGTGGCCGATCAGATCAACCCTGTATGGCAGGTATTTTAAGCGGATCTTTTTGCAAATCCGTCGCTTATGACAGCTTTATAGGCTAAATGCCTCGAGGTAAAGACGCGGAGGCATTGAAGTTATCGACAGCTTGAGAGCTTTGCATAACTGTGGGAAAATGGTTCGCAAGCGGCGAATCAAATGTTTTTTGCCGTTGCGTGATTGAACTTAACGCTTGGTAATAAATAAGGTTTATACGTTACCCATTCAGAGGCGAAAAAGATTTCTGAGCCGCGGCGAAGCCATTTTTCAAAGGTCTCAGCTTATCAATTTTAAGTATTTAGGGAAAAGGAGAGCATCGTCTTGAAGATAACCAGAGAAGAAGTGGCCCATGTGGCCCATCTGGCCCGGTTGACCTTCCGGGAGGAAGAGCTGGAAAAATTCACCTCCCAGTTGAATGACATCCTCCTCTACATGGAAAAACTCAACTCCGCGGACACGACCGGGGTGACGCCCATGACCCATGCCACAGTACTGTACAACGCCTTTCGGGAAGACGTGGTGAAACCCTCCCTGGCCAACGAAGACTCCCTGGCCAATGCCCCGGATCCCCGGGGGGAATTCTTCCGCGTTCCCAAGGTCATAGAATAATTGAAGAGGCATTATGGAACTCCACGCTTTGACCATTCATGAACTTCAGGACAAGCTCCGTTCCGGGGAAACAACGGCTGCCGACATCCTCGCCTCGGTTTACAGTCGCATTGCCGCGGTGGATGACAAGGTACATGCCTACATCACCCTGACGAAGGAAGCGGCGGAGCTTCAGGCCGCCGCCGCCGATACGGCGATCCGCCGGGGGGAGATGGGGGTGCTGACAGGGATCCCCATCTCCCTCAAAGACATCTTCTGCACCCAGGGAGTGCCTACGACCTGCGGTTCCCGGATCCTCGCCAATTTCGTTCCTCCCTACGACGCCACGGTGGTGGGGAAACTACGGGCGGCGGGGGCGGTGTTTGCCGGCAAGGCGAACATGGATGAGTTTGCCATGGGCTCTTCGACGGAGACTTCCTATTTCGGAGTGACCAGGAATCCCTGGGATTTGGACCGGATTCCCGGCGGCTCCAGCGGCGGATCGGCGGCGGCCGTGGCCGCCGACGAGTGCATAGCCTCCCTGGGTTCCGACACCGGCGGCTCCATCCGCCAGCCCGCGGCCCTCTGCGGGGTGGTGGGCATGAAGCCCACCTACGGCCGAGTCTCGCGCTTCGGGCTCGTAGCCTTCGCCTCCTCCCTGGACCAGATCGGTCCCTTTACCAAAGACGTGGAGGACTGCGCGATCCTCATGAACGTCATCGCCGGCTACGATCCCCGGGAATCGACCTCCGTCGATACCGAGGTCCCCGATTACCGCTCCTTCCTCGACCGGGGAGTGGCGGGCCTGCGGGTCGGCATCCCGAAGGAATATTTCATCGCCGGGATCGATCCGGAGATCCGCACCGCCGTGGAGACGGCCATCGGTATCCTGGAAAAGGGCGGGGCCCGTTTAGTCGAGATCTCCCTGCCCCACACCGAATACTGTCTGGCGGTTTATTACATCGTCGCCCCGGCGGAGGCCAGTTCCAACCTGGCCCGGTACGACGGCGTCAAATACGGCTTCCGTTCCCCAGAGGGCCGCGACCTTCTGGACATGTACAAGCAGTCCCGGTCCGCCGGATTTGGTGAAGAGGTAAAAAGAAGAATTATTATAGGTACATACGTGCTTTCATCCGGCTATTATGACGCCTATTACAAGAAGGCCTCCCAGGTCCGGGCCCTCATCCGCCGGGACTTTGATGCGGCATTCGAAAAATGCGATGTGATTGCCACCCCCACTTCGCCCACCGCGGCCTTCCGGATCGGCGAGCGCACCGACGATCCCATGCAAATGTATCTGTCCGATATCCTGACTATTTCCGCCAATCTTGCCGGCATCCCCGGGATCTCCGTTCCCTGCGGATTTACCCGGGACGCCCTGCCCATCGGCCTGCAATTCCTGGCCGGCCATTTCCGGGAAGGATTGCTGATTCAGACCGGGGCTGCCTACGAAATACTGGCGGCGACCAGGTCGCTCATCGCCCGCTACAAGCGGGAAAAAATGTCTCTTTCATAAGGAGTCGAAACACTCATGGAGTTTGAACCAGTCATCGGTCTTGAGATCCATGCCCAACTGCTGACCGATTCCAAGATCTTCTGCGGTTGTTCCACCCGGTTCGGGGCCCCTCCCAACACCCATACCTGTCCGGTCTGCCTCGGCATGCCCGGCGTACTTCCCGTCCTCAACCGGAAGGTGGTGGAATTCACCATCAAGATGGCGCTCGCCACCAACTGCCGGATCAACCGGGAAAACGGCTTTGCCCGAAAAAACTACTTCTACCCCGATCTGCCCAAGGGCTATCAGATCTCCCAGTACGCCTATCCCCTTGCGGAAGAAGGGTACGTGGATGTGGAGACGGAAGGGGGCAACAAACGCATCGGGATCATCCGTATCCACATGGAGGAGGATGCGGGCAAGCTGATCCATGACGAGCACTTTCCTTCCAGTTACGTCGATCTGAACCGCACCGGGGTGCCCCTGATGGAGATCGTCAGCGCCCCGGACATCCGTTCCGCCGAAGAGGCCGCCGCCTATCTCCGCCGCCTCCACGAGATACTCGTCTATCTGGAGATCTGCGACGGCAACATGGAAGAGGGGAGCTTCCGGTGCGACGCCAATGTCTCCCTGCGCCCCCGGGGACAGGAGGAGTTCGGAATCCGGGCGGAGCTCAAGAACATGAACTCTTTCCGGAATGTCCAGCGGGCCCTTGAATACGAGATCAAGAGGCAGCGGTATGTCCTCGAAGGGGGCAGCGAGGTGATCCAGGAGACCCGCCTCTGGGATGACGCCCAGGGGATTACCCTGCCCATGCGGAGCAAGGAAGAGGCCCATGATTACCGTTACTTTCCCGACCCTGACCTGGTAACTGTCGCCGTCGGGACGGACTGGGTGGAGGAGATCCGCCGGACCATGCCGGAGCTGCCGCTGGAGAAGCGGGAACGCTTCCGCCGGGAATACGGAATCCCCGCATATGACGCCGGCGTCCTGACCGCCAGCCGGGTCCTGGCGGACTATTACGAAGAAGTAGTCCGCGGGTGTGAACGGCCCAAGATCGCCGCCAACTGGGTTATGGGAGACCTCCTGCGCTTCCTTAACGAAGACCGGCGGGACATCAGAGACTGCCCCATCCCGGCGGCGTCCCTGGCCGAGATGATCCGCCTTATCGAGGAGGGGGTCATCAGCGGGAAGATGGCCAAGGAGATCAGTGAGGAAATGTACCGGACAGGTAAGGAACCCAGGACCATCATCGCGGAAAAAGGCCTGGTCCAGATCACCGACGAGGGCGCCCTCATCCCGGTGCTCGAAAAGGTCATCGCCGATCATCCGAACCAGCTTGCCCAGTACCGCGGCGGCAAGGACAAGCTCTTCGGCTTCTTCGTCGGCCAGGTGATGAAGGCCACCCAGGGCAAGGCCAACCCCCAGTTGATCAACGACCTCCTGAAGAAGATGCTGGCGGGATGAACAAAAGAAGCTGCCTTCAGAATAATTACCGACAATGAGAGTCTCTTTACTCTGTATCTGCCTCCCCTTCGAGGGAAGGGACGGGGTGGGGGTGGGTTTAGAATGACCAATTTTATCCGCACTGTTTACTGGGAAGATGATGCCGTCGTCTTTATCGATCAGCGCCTCCTTCCGGATCAAGAACGCTATGTGGCCACCCGGGATTACCGGGAGGTGGCGGCGGCCATCAAGGATCTGGCCATCCGGGGCGCCCCCGCCATTGGCGTGGCCGCCGCCCTGGGCATCGCCCTGGGGTTCAAGGGCATCCGGGCCGCGGACCTTGCCGCTCTGAACAGGGAATTCACCGCGATTTGCGGAGCGTTTGCCGCCACCCGCCCCACCGCCCGGAATCTGTTCTGGGCTGTGGAACGGATGCAGCACTGCTTTCGCGCCGCTACCGATCCTGATGTGTCGCCGCCCGCGGCATCCCCGTCTCGAACCGGGACGATAGCCGCTTCGCTCCCATCCGCGCTGCCAGCCGCCTCACGACCCGGAAAGGAAAAGGAGATGACGTTTCCAGGCGCGGCTTCCTCTTCGCCGGACAGGAGAGAAAATTTCCGCGCCGTCCGCCGCCGTCTCGAGGAGGCCCTGATTGTCGAGTCCCAGGCAATATGTGCGGAAGATATCATGATCAACAAACGGCTCGGCGCCTACGGACAGACCCTTATCGACGACGGCGACCATATCCTTACCCACTGCAATGCCGGGGCTCTGGCCACGGCGGGTTACGGCACGGCCCTGGGGGTGGTCCGGGCGGCCGCCGCGGCGGGGAAGAAGATCTCTGTCTATGTCGATGAGACGCGGCCCGTTCTCCAGGGGGCGCGACTGACGGCCTGGGAAATGATGCGGGAAAAGATCCCGGCGACCCTCATCACCGACAATATGGCCGGCTTTCTCATGAAACAGGGCCGAATTCAGAAGGTCGTCGTCGGGGCCGATCGCATCGCCGCCAACGGGGATACGGCCAACAAGATCGGCACTTACAGCGTGGCGGTCCTTGCCAAAGTCCATAAAATACCCTTCTATGTCGCCGCACCCCTTTCCACCTTCGACGGCGCCGTCAAAACCGGAGAGGGCATCCCCATCGAGGAGCGGTCTCCCGAAGAGGTGACCAGTTGCCGGGGGGCCGTCCTGGCGCCCCGGGACATCGACGTCTATAACCCCGCTTTCGACGTGACCCCCGGCCGTTTAATAACTGCTTTTGTTACGGAAAAAGGTTTGCTTTACCCCCCTTTCCGCAAAACCGTTCCCGCCCTGCTGAGGTTCTGAAGGTGAGCGGGTAGGAGCAGTCTTATGGCCGGCAATCTCTTCCTTTTTGATTTTGATGGCGTCCTCGTCGATTCCCTGGATGTGTATCACCGGGCGGTAACCTGGTGCCTCGAAAGAATCGGCATGCCCTTCATCAATACCCAGGAGGAATACGTCGCCCTTTTCGAGGACAACTTTTACGCTGCCCTGGCGGGAAAAGGCGTGGATCTCCAGGCCTTTTCCCAGGCCTTGAACGAATATGCCCGGGATGTTGACTACTATCGCGACGTAAAAGCTTTTGCGGCCGTATTGCCCATCCTGGAAGAGCTATCACGCGTCGACACCCTGGCGATCATCTCTTCGAATTCCGCCTTGGCCATTGGGAAGATCATGGCCCGCCTCCAATATAACGGTTGTTTCCGGGAGATCCTGGGATCGGAGTTTCATTTGAGCAAAAAGGCCAAGATCGACCATATAGTTGCCAAATACGGGCGAAGTCGGGAGCGGTCGTTTTATGTGGGCGATACGGCGGGAGACATCAAAGAAGGCAAAGCGGCGGGCATCAAGACCATCGCCGTCGCCTGGGGATGGCATCCCCGGGAAACCCTGGCGGCGGCAAATCCGGACTTTCTTATCGCCAGTCCGGAGGAACTGCTCGCCATCGCCGGATAGCCGCGGGTTCGGATTCCCGTCCGGCCGTTTTCTGCGCGGCTGTCCGGGCATACCTTCACCTCCCGAAGCCTCCCCTTGAAGGGTAGGAAATATTGTAGTCAATGAATACAGTCATTTAGGGGTACATTTTCAGGTGAAAAGAGGCAAGCTTCATATTTTATCGGCGGTGCTGTTTTTTGTTCTTCTCCTTTCCGGGTCGGCGACGGCCGCGGATTTGAGCCCTACCTACCAAGAGTCCATTCCCCTGTCCCGCCAGCATGCCGACAGCCCCACCGGCTGGGTTCCCGATTATCCCACCTCGGGAAGCAGGCAGGTGGTCACGATTTCCGGAAACCCCGCCACGGATGCCGCCTTCGGTCTCAAATACGATACTAAAGGCTATGGCGACGGCAAGGACTATCTCATTGTTCGGACGTTAAGCAAGACCGACTATATGGGAAGCAATTACGTCAATCAACCGGGCTATAAGGTTTTCGGCAAGGCGACGGAGAGCGCCTACTGGGTGACGACGGGCAATGAAGCGACAAAATTTCTCCGGGACAACGGCGCCACCAGCGCCGATGTCGTGAAGCTCCTGGAGCGCGGCCTGGGCATGAATAACGACGGCTCCCATACGGCGATGGTGGAATATGCCGTCATCGCCGACAACGACCACATCCTCCGCCCCACGAAGATTTCCGACATCAAGACCTATGCGACCGATCCCGCCAAGTATGGGACGAACGCCGCCTATGGGGCGAAGCCGGACGATATGACCCAGGCCACCTACGACAATTATGTCGGCACGGCGACCCAAACGGGCTATTACGAGTACTGGAAGAAAAAGACATACGACTCGGATGTGAGCAGTAACGACGCCTTCCCCTGGACGCAGCTCGGCTACACCTTCTTGTGGGGCAACGGCCAGGCAAAGCTCGCCGATATCCAGGGATTCAGTGAATTTATTCTCCTTGGCCAGACCCCCGTGCAGATCTACGGCCTCTACTCCCCCCAGTCCTACCTCTACACCCTCAATAAGGACGGCGCCTTCAGCACGGATAAGGATGCGCAATACGGCAACGGCTTCGCCAGTTTCAAGGTCGATGGAACGTGCGATTCCCTCTGGGCGGGACACCGCTTCCAGAGGAATGTCAGCACCGGCGCCGCCAACCAGATCAACATCACCAATGCCGGTTCCATCTCCGGCGGTCAGGGGCTCTTGATCTGGTCGTTGAACTATGTCGTGGACAACCAGGGGACGATCAGCGGCGCCACGGCCAACAAGTTCGCCACGACGAACACCGGCAATATCGCCGTCCTCTTCAAGGGGGACACCACGGCTTACGGAGACATCCCTGCTCCCACCGGTTCCAACAGCCTCACCAACTCCGGGACCATCTCCAGCCCCGGGACGGCGGTCATGGCCGAGGCGGGAGATACGAACATTACCAACAAGTCCGGAGGTCTGCTTACCGGAGACAACTTTGCCATCCTGATCGGCCAGACAAACGCGGCGCCGGCGGTAAAAGGGATTATCGACAACACCGGAACCATCAGCAGTTCCGGAACCGCCATAAAGGCGGACAGAGGAGACAATACGATCGTCAATCATGCCGGCGGCGTCATCTCCGGGACGACCTATGCCGTTCAGACGGGAGGGGGAAACGATACGGTGACGGTCAAGGGCGGCGAGATCGCCGGCAAGGTCGATCTCGGGACGGGGACGGACAAGTTCGACGTTACCGGCGCCGACGGTGCCGCCAAACTGAGTTTCACTCTCGACAGGAACACCGCCGCCACGGCGCAGGTCCTGGTGAAGGATGGGGGCAACGGCGCGGTGAGTGTCGCCGACAATACCAAACTGGCCGTAACGGTGGGAGGCGCGAAGAATATTCAGAACAACGACCGGTTTCTCATCGTGGATACGGACGCCCTCGCCGTTACCCCGGCGAATCTCGTCATCCAGAACGACGGTTCTCTTCCCATGGTGAGTTTTTCCGCTCTGAAAGACGCCAACAAGCTCTATCTGGTGGCGGCACGGAGCAGCAGCTATTACGGGGCCAACAGCGGCAATCCCGCGCTGGGTTCCCTCCTCGACAGCCTGGCGAATACGGCGACAGGTGATATGGCCAATGTCCTGGGGGATTTGGACAAATCCGGTGATGCCGGCAATGCCTTGAAATTGCAGCCGAACGTCGATGGCGGGACCATGCAGGCCAGCTTTGGGGCGATGAATAAATATACCGGGGCCGTCGTCAACCGCATCGAACAGGTAATGACCGGCCGGGCCGCCGGGGAGGGGATGACCGGGATCGCCACCGGCGACGAGCCGGCGCGCAACGGCGCCTGGGCGCAGGGATTCGGAAGCTATCTGCACCAGGATCCCCAGGGTACGGTCAACGGTTACAGCGCCGACATCTGGGGCGTCGCCTTCGGTTTCGACCGGTATTTCTTCCCCAACCTCATGCTGGGTTTAAGCGGCGGCTATGCCCGCAACAAGATCACCACCGCCGATCCCAATACCGGCGCCGATGCCGACAGCTACCAGGCGGGCATCTATGGCAATCTCGCCCGGGAAGACTATTACCTCGATGGCGTTTTCTCTTTTGCCTATAACAAGTATAACGCCTCGCGGCATATCGCCTTCGGGACGACGAACCGCATTGGGAAGAGCAATTACAACGGTCAGCAGTATTCAGGCTACCTGGAGGGCGGTTATGCCTTCGCCGTGAGCGGTTTCACCATCACTCCCCTGGCCTCGGTTCATTACATGCGCCTCCAGCTTGGCGACTATACAGAGGCGGAGGCCGGGGACCTGAATCTCCATGTGGAGAGCCAGGGATACAACATGCTCCAGGCCGGCGCCGGGGCAAAACTATCCTGCCAGCTTACCGGCCGGGACGTGCGGATCGTTCCGGAACTGCACGGCAAGTTTCTCTATGACTTCATCGGCGACCAGCAGCAGGCCACCGCCACCTTTACCGGAGGCGGCGCCTCCTTTGCCACCAAAGGTTTTGACCCGCCTCGGGCGAGCGGCAATCTGGGCGCCAAGCTCACCCTGATGACGAAAAACAATCTCTCCTTCGCCTTGAACTACGACTACGAGTGGAAATCTGGATATTACAGTCATAACGGCTATTTCCATATCAGGTACGCCTTCTGAGCCGCCGCCGGGCCGTCCGTCTTTGCCCATGTCCACCCATGCCGGCCGTCGGCGACCATTCAACCCCTCTATCAAGCCGGAGACGGTACGGCCGCCGGGAATGGCCATGGTCTCTGAGTTTGGGCGGCCGATGGGAGGACGGATAAGAGAAGTTATGCAAGGATCGCAAGTATCGAACAATTATTGGCGCGGGATTTCCGCGGCCTTAACCGGGTTCATCATGATGCTGATTTTTGTCTGGTGTTGTTCCGGATGTGCCGGTCCGGGTGGGACGGCGGCCGACCGGATCGGGTCGCGGGCGGGGTTTGAAAAAACCTTTCTGCGTACCCGGGAATTTACACTCACCGCTTTCTGGCGCAGTTCCCAATCGGGAGTTCCCTTGAATCTCTATATCGAAGGGGATGGGGCCGCCTGGATATCCCGTTCCTGGCGCTCCGACGATCCCACCCCCAGGGACCCGGTGGCGCTGGCGCTGGCGGCCCTGGATCCCGGGCCGAACGTTGCCTGTCTCGCCCGGCCCGGCCAGTATGCCGCGCCGGGATCGCCCCGGGTCGATCCCGCCTTCTGGTCCGATCGCCGCTTTTCCCCCGCGGTGGTGGCGGCGCTCGGCGAGGCCGCGGATCTCCTTTTGGCGAAGACCCGGGCGAAGGGGGTCAATCTGATCGGCTATTCGGGCGGGGCCGCCCTGGCCGTGCTGCTGGCTGCCCAGCGGGACGATGTCCTGAGCCTCCGGACCGTGGCGGGGAATATGGACCCGGAGGCGGTGAACCGCCATCATCGGGTCAGCCCCCTGGCCGGGTCCCTCGATCCGATGGATGCGGCGATGCAAATCCGCGACCTGCCCCAGCTTCATTTCGCGGGCACCGAGGATGCCGTGGTGACGCCTTTTGCGGCCGGGAATTTTATCCGCCGTCAGGGCGGCGATGAGCAGCGCATCGTCATCGTTCCCGGGGCGGGCCACGGCGACGGGTGGCGTGAACGATGGCGGGAACTGCTGGGCCGCCCACTCTTCTGAGGACCGGGGCCGCTGTCAAGTATTTTCAGATTTCGTCCGATATTGTTTAAAGAAAGGTTAAGGCTGGAACAATCGACGGATTAACGAGACCGAGGATAAACGTATGCAGTCTGCTGATGATGACGTCCGGAAACTCAGGGAGAAAATCCGGCTCCTGCTGCGTAAAGTCCGTGACCTGGAGCGGGATCAGGCCGATCTCCGGAAGGACGAGATGACGTGGAGACGAACCGAGGCCACCCTCCGGGGTGTTTTCAGGGCTACCCCCGTGGGCCTCTGTACGATGCACGAACGGGTTTTTCGGGCGGCGAACCGAGCCTGGTATGACATCACGGGTTATACCGACCAGGAAATCATCGGGAACACGACACGGATGCTGTATGCGGATGATGAGGAGTACGAAAGGGTAGGGCGGGAGCTATATGGCCGCGTTCCGGATCGCGGTGTGACCGCGGTGAAGACAAGGCTCCGGAGGAAGGACGGTGTGTTTCGCGACGTTGTTTTGCGGGCGGCTTCCCTGGGTCTGGAAGACTTTCCCGATTTAACCGTCGTGGCCATCGAGGATATAACCGACCGGGGTCTTACCGAGCAGGCCCTCAAGGAAACCGAGGAGATGTATCGCACCCTCCTGGAGACCTCGCCGGATCCCATCGTCGTTTATTCCCTTTCCGGGGAGTTCATCGCCGCCAGCCGCCAGGTCGCCCGGATTTACGGGGCCGAAAGCGTCGGAGAATTCCTCGCGGAGGTGCGGACGGTGTTCGATCTCCTGGATGACGAGGGAGCGGCTGCCGCCAGGGCCAACTTTGCCCTGATTCTTGCCGCCGGGCACTCCCGAAACAACGAATATCGAATCCGCGTCCGGGGAGGGAAAACGATCTCCGCGGAGGTCAATTCTTCGCTGATCAGGGATGCGGACGGCAACGCCAAGGCCTTTATCAGTGTCCTGCGGGATATTACGGAACGGAAGCGATCGGAAAAGATTTTGCTGGCCCAGAGGGACCTGGGCCTGGCCCTGGCCAGGGCGACGTCGCTTGAAGACTCCCTGCCCTTGTGTCTTGAAGCCGCCATTGCCGCGGTGGGATTCGATGCCGGGGGGATATATATCCACGATACCGTTGCGGAGACATTCCTATTGGCCTGTGTCACCGGCGTATCCCGGGATTTTGCGGAGCTGGTGCATCACTACGGCGCCGGATCGGAGCGGGCAAGGCTCCTGTGGGAGGGCCGGCCCCTTTACCTGGAAGGAGCCGCGGCGCTGGCCGCATGTAACGGAGAGGATGTGATTGCCGAGGGGATAAAAACCGTGGCGGTGATTCCGATCCGCAATCAGGAAAAGGTCATCGGGAGTCTTAACCTGGCCTCCCGGCATCTCGACATTATTCCCGCCGGCAGCCGGGACGCCCTGGAAACGATCGCCAGTCAGATCGGAACCGCGCTCGCGAGACTTCATGCGGAGGAGCACCTAAGGGAATCGGAAGGCAAGTTCCGGGATCTGGCGGAAAAATCCATCGTCGGCATCTATCTGATCCAGGATGGCCTCTTCAAATACGTCAATGGAGAAATGGCGGCGATTTTCGGCCATAACGTCCAGGAGATCATCGACCGTATGGGTCCCCGGGAGGTAATCTATCCCGAGGACCTGCCCATGGTGGAAGAGAACATCCGCAAACGTATTTGCGGGGAGCTGAAATCATTGCGCTATGAATTTCGCATCATTACCAGAGACGGACAGGTCCGGAACGCGGAAGTTTTCAGTTCCCAAACCCTTTATCGGGGGAGACCGGCGGTCATCGGCACGCTCCTCGACGTTACGGAACGGCGCCAGGTGGAGGAGGAATTGCGGCGTCTCAGCATCGCGGTGGAGCAGGCGGCGGAAGACGTTATCATCACTGATCCGGAAGGGTTCATTCAATATGTGAATCCGGCCTTTGAAACCATTACGGGATATTCCCGCATGGAGGCGGTGGGTCGTACGCCCAGATTTCTGAAGAGCGACCGGCACGATGCGGTCTTCTATGAACACCTCTGGCGGACGATCAAAAACGGGGAGATCTGGACGGGACGTATCACCAATCGGTGCAAGAACGGGAAGCTCATCCAGGAGGACACCACGATCAGTCCCCTCACCACGTCCACCGGTAAACTGATGGGTTATGTGGCGTTGAAGCGGGATGTTACCGAGTCGATGCGGATGGAGGCTCAGCTCCGTCAGGCCCAGAAGATGGAGGCCATCGGCACCTTGGCCGGCGGTATCGCCCATGATTTCAACAATATCCTGGGAGCGATGATGGGGTATGCCGAACTGGCGAAATTCAAGACGGCGGATAAAAAGATACACCCCTACCTGGAGCAGATTCTCAAGGCCTGCGACCGTTCCCGGGACCTGGTCAAGCAGATCCTGACCTTCAGCCGCCAGCAGGAGCAGGAGAAAAGGCCCGTGGCTGTCACCCCCATCGTCAAGGAGGCAATGAAACTGCTCCGGTCTTCCCTTCCCGCGACGGTGGAGATCCGTCAAACCTATGCCAACCGTCATGATACGGTGTTGGCTGACCCCACCCAGATTCACCAGGTGCTGATCAATCTCTGCACCAACGCCCTCCATGCCATGCGGAACCGGGAGGGGGTCCTGGATGTTCGTCTCGAGGAGCAGTTACTTTCCCCGGAGGATCCCCCCTATGACCCGGAGTTGAGGGAAGGCGCATACCTGAAACTGACCGTAAGCGATACGGGAGAGGGTATCGATCCCGTCTTGAAAGACAAGATCTTCGATCCCTTCTTTACCACCAAGGATGCCGGTGAAGGGACCGGACTGGGATTGTCGGTTGTCTATGGAATCGTCAAGGACTATGGAGGCGTTATCGCCGTGGAAAGCGAACCTTCCCAGGGGACCGTTTTCACGATCTACCTGCCACTCCTTGACGCCGACGGCAGGCATGAAGAAAAGGAAATGGCGGACATCCCCCGGGGCCGCGGACGCATTCTCCTGGTTGACGATGAAGAACCGATCGCCTCCCTGGGGTGGGAGATGCTTTCCTCCCTGGGTTATGAAGTCGCCGTGCGTTTCAGCAGCCACGATGCCCTGGCAGCGTTCCGGGTGCACCCGGAACGTTTCGATCTGGTGATTACGGACATGACGATGCCCAATATGACGGGCTCCGGCCTGGCCCGGGAAATGCTGAAGCTCCGTCCCGACCTGCCGATTATCCTGACCACCGGTTTCAGCGAGCGCATAGACGAGGAAGAGGCGAAAAAAATCGGGATCCGGGAATTTCTTATGAAACCGGTATCCCTGGCCGACCTTGCCCGCGCCGTGAAGGCGCAGCTTGACATTCATTAACGGTCCATGCCATCCCGGTGCCGGGAAAGATGAACCTGCAACGATAGGCAACGGCGCCGGCGATGCCCCGTTATCGCGATTCGGGAGGTTGCGGGATGGTTGGCCGGGATGGAAGCCCGGATCAAGCCGCACCCACCCGTGGACGCCCTATTTCGATTTTTTCGCTTCGGCGGCCCGCTGTTCTCTTGCCTTGGTCCGGAGGCGCTCCTTCCGCCTTTTGCGCCGGCGGTCGATTTCCCTTTTCCGTTCGATCTTCTTGTGTTGTGCCATTTTTCTCTCCCCGTAAAGTTATGAGTATTCCAAATTTATTGCAAATAAAACGCCGGCGGCGGATCAGTGCCGTTCAGATTTCGATCTCCAGGCCGTCATAGGCCAGGTGTATCTCCATGGCGCTTGTTTCGGATAGAATCTTCAAATAGGTCCGCGTGTCCGCCAACAGCTCATCGAAGGTCTCGTCATCGTAGGTGTGTTCGTGATGGAACAGACAAAGGCGTTTGACCCCAGCCTCCACGGCCATTTCCACGCCGATGACGTTGCTGGAGTGCCCCCAGTCCTCCTTGTCCCCGATGGCGTCGAGCAGGGTGTACTGGGCGTCGAAGATGAGCAGGTCCGTATCCCGGATGAAATCGAGGTAGGTGTAATTGGGACCTTCCGCCTCTTTTTTATGCTCCGAATCTGTGGAATAAACGACGCTCCGGCCGTCTTTCGTGAAGCGGTACCCATAGGAGTCTCCGGGATGATGCTGTCGCGCCCCCCGTATCTGGAAGCCCGCAAGCTCATAAATCTCGCCCACCCGCAAGGGGTGGAAGGAGATCTCCGCCCGCATGGCCGGCAGGGGAACGGGAAAAAAAGGCTGGCTTTGCTGGGTCGTGAAGGCTGCTTCGAGGCCGGGATGGAATCCGTAGATTTTGATCCGGTTGCCGGGAATGTAGGCGGGAGTGAAAAAAGGGAAGCCCTGGATGTGGTCCCAGTGAAGATGGGACAGAAAGAGGTGGAAGACGCCTCTGGCGCCTGACAGGCTGTTGCCGAAGTCCCGCAGGCCCGTGCCGGCGTCGCAGATCACGTACTCCGCGCCACCCCTGATTTCGATGCAGGAACTGTTGCCGCCGTAGCTTCCCCGGATGGAAAACGGCAATTCCCGGTCCACGAAGGCGGCAAGCTCGCGGTCATCACCAAAGACTTTCCCCTGGGCCGCCCGAAGGGCCCCGATAATCTTGGCCCGGACCCGGGCCGCGTTGAGGGAGGCGGGCAGGGAGCCCCGAGTTCCCCAAAAATGGACGCGCATTTAGTGACCCTCCCTCTTCGCCAATATGTATCGCCTATAGATCGTAAAAGGTTTCGTCGATTTGCGGTTTTGCCGTCCCCGCCCCTTTCTTTCCTTTCGGGCCTTCAAAAAGGAATGGTTCCTCCGCTTCCAGGAGATCTCCCATTTCCGCGTCGATCTGTTCCGGGTCCTCTCCCTTTTCCATGCGGCGCAGGGCTTCCTCCATGGCCGGACCGAGATTCATCCCCGTGGCCTCGGTAAGTTTCCGCATGAGGTCGACGGCCTGGCGGGGGTCGTCTTCGTTGAGTTTATCGGCTTCTCCGGCCAGCATGGTCATGGCCTTTTCCATGGCCGCCTCGTCGATGGGGGGCATGCCCGCTGCTTCCGGACCTTCATCGCCGCCGGTCTTGATCTTGGCAAATACGGACATCTGCCGCTTGAGCTTTATCCTTTTGCATTTCGGGCACTTAGGGGTTTTATCCGTATTTACGCCTTTGGAAAAAAAACTATAAACGGTGTTGCACTTGTGACAATAAAACTCGTAAATTGGCATCCGCGACGCTCCTGAAAATTTTTTTCAGTAATATAATAATCAATCTCTATTTGTCGTCATCCAATATTTCCCGGATCTTTTGGGAGAGGTGACTCAATTTGAAAGGTTTCTGGATAAAACCATTGCAACCGCGATCCAAAATATCCTTTGCCTGACCGTCGATGCTGTAACCACTGGAGAGCAGAACCTTGGCGGCGGGATTCAGCGCCCGCAGGTGGTCGAACACCTCGCCGCCCGACATCCCCGGCATGATCATGTCGATGATCACCAAATCGATCTCGTTTTGCTTTTCAGCATATATCGCCAGGCCTTCCTGGCCGCTCCCGGCGACGTAAACATTATAATCGAGAGATGCAAGCAACTCCTGGCTGACTTCCAGGTTGACCTCTTCGTCGTCCACCAGGAGGAGGGTCTCCCCGCCCCGCTTCAGTTCTTCGATCTTTGCCGCTTGTTCCGTGAAGACATCCTTGTCCGAAGCCGGGATGGAGATGGTAAAAGAGGTGCCGTGTCCCAGTTCCGTATCCACCTGGATCGCCCCTTTGTGACCCCTGACGATGCCATAGACCATGGCCAATCCCAGGCCGGTTCCCCGACCCATGCCTTTGGTGGTGAAGAAAGGATCGAAAATCCGCTCCCGGGTCTTTTCATCCATGCCCGTGCCGGTGTCGGATATGGCGATCTGCACATACAGGCCGGGTGTCAGATTGTATGACCGGGTGTAATTATCCGCGAGAAATACGTTTCTGGTTTCGATATGGATTTCACCGCCTCCCGGCATGGCCTGACAGGCGTTGAGGTAGAGGTTGAGGAATACCTGCTCCATCTGCCCCTGATCCACATCCAGCGTCCAGACATCCTCTTGCAGGTTGCTGATAATGGTGATTTCCTTTCTGGTCCGGCCGAACATGGACAACGTCTTGGTGATGACTTCATTGATGTTGGACGGTTTTACCTCATACCGGCCGCCTCGGGCAAAGCCCAGAAGCTGGCGGGTAAGTTCCGCCCCGCTCCGCACATGATCCTCGATCCGTTTGAGGCGCTCGTAGTGGGGGAATGAGGCATCCATGTCCATCATCATCAAGGAGGCGTATCCCTGGATGCCCATAAGTAAATTGTTGAAATCATGGGCGATGCCGCCGGCCAGGGTGCCCACGGCCTCCATCTTCTGGGCCTGGAGGAGCTTCTCTTCCATCTGCCGGCGGGCCGTCACATCCCGGGCCAGACCGCGAAACCCGGTCGGAATGCCTTTCTCGTCGTAAATCAGATTGGTCGATGCCTGCATGATCCGTATCGAGCCGTCTTTACAGACTATTTCGTAATCCACCACATCTTTCTTCTGCCCCGTCAGATATACCTCGCCGAAGATCTCGTAGAGCCTCTTTTTCGTCGCCGGGGTGGTATAATCACGAAAATGTCGTCCTTCCATTTCTTCCCGGGAATAGCCCAGAATAGTGCAGGCGGCGTCATTGAAAAAAATGAAGCGCCCGGTCAGGTCCACTTCGAAATAGGCCTCTTCCATGGTTTCCAGGATATTGCGGTATTTTTCTTCGCTTCTCCGGAGTTCCTCTTCCATCAGTTTTCTCTCCGTGACGTCCCGGATGGACTCGATGGCGCCGACGACCCGGCCTTTGGCATCGTAGAGTGGGCTGGCCTTTCCCCAGAGGACACGGTTTCGTCCCCGGACGAAGGGCACGCTGGTTTCCGTCACCAGCACGTCTCCGTCCTTGTGGATAAAACTGTACTCCCTCGCGGTATCTTCGTCCCAGCGGGAGACGAAATCGATGAGAATCGGCCGCCGCCTGCCGTAGAAAGGCAGGGCGTATTCGTAATCGCCCTTGCCGATCATCTCGTCGGCCTTAAATCCCGTCATCTCTTCGATGGCCTTGTTCCAGGCGATGATCCTCCCCTCCGTGTCGATGGCCAGCGTGGCGTCGGGCTGGAACTCGATGATCTCCGCCAGGCGCCGTTCCGATTCCCGCAGGGCCGTTTCGGTCTGTTTGCTCTTGGTTATGTCTTCCACGACCCCTTCGTAATAGGCGACCCGGCCTTCGTGATCGTAAACGGTGCGGGTGCTGTTGGACAGCCAGACCTCCATGCCGTCTTTGCGCCGGCCTTGGAATTCGAAATTTTCGATTCGTCCGTCCTTTTCCAGGGCCTCGCTGAAATGAAGGCGGTCGACTGGATTTACGTAAAACTGGCTTTCGATATTTGTGATCGCGCGGATGATTTCTTCCGGATCTTCATAACCCATCATCCGGGCAAAGGCGGGATTTACTTTGATAAACCTGCCTTCCACACTGCTCTGGAAAAAACCCTCCACCGCGTTTTCATAAAAGCACCGGTAGGCCTGCTCATTTTCCTCCAGGCGCTGATATTTCTCTTCCGCGGTGGCGGCCCGGCTTTTCCAGGCAGCGCATTCCCGGCGCAAATCTTCGATTTGAGAACAGTAATCTTCGATTTGAGAACAGTAATCTTCGATTTCCCGGCGGAGGTCGGCGATGTTCTTTTCCTGGTCTTGCATAGTTCTATCCTGTCGGTACCTTCCCGGAGGCGGCACTCCTTATTAACATATGTACCGATATTATTGACGGGTGTCAAATGGAATGGATCGTTTTTCCTTAAAAATCGAGGTTGATCCGGACGCGTCCGAAGGGGCCGTCCTGAATGTCGAGGCGGTTGAAATCCCGATCGGAATAATCTTTGCCTTCGAAATACATCCGGTCGAAGACATACCCCCCGCCCAGATCCAGGAGGAAACGGCGGTGGAACCGGTAGCTCACGCCCGTCGTCAGCCGCTTCTCGTAATAGAAGAGCCGCTTGTCCTTGTCCGTCCGGTCGGCGCGGAAGAACTCGTCGTTGCCCCAGTCAAAATTCCCGTATATTTTCAAATCTTTGACCAATTCATAATTGATGCCGCCATGAACGGTGCGTACGGGGAAATAGGCGCACTCCAGGCCCAGTCCTCTCCAGGGACGGAATTCTGCGAGCAGGAAGGGCACCCCCACGGCGACCCGGTAGCGCCGGTCCTTTTGAAAGACATAGCCGATGCCGGGGATGGGCACGTGGGCCCAGAATTCCCGGTTGTTGTTGTAATTGAGAAAGAGCATCCAGGCGTTTTGCCCGTCGTGAGGGATCCGGGTGAAGAGATTTACGGAGAGGGTGGTTTCGTCCTTGCTGAAGAATGGTTTGTCGCCGGCCGATCCCAAATCCACGGCAATCCCGCCGATCCACCCGTTGTCGAAGCGTTTCCGATAGGCGGTCCCGAAACCGAGATCCCAGAGATGGCCGGGGAAGGCCTCGGAGGTCGTGGGGAGCACGGCCTGGGTGCGGATGTTCCAGGCCATCAGCCTCCCTGTCAGCAGCCATTCGTGCCCGTCATCCTGGCTGATGGGGACGGTGATCCGGACCTTGTTTTCCAGGGTCTGAAAATCCCGGCCCGGCTGGCCTTGGACATCCCGGGCCGTGGGGTCGCCGGTGACGGAATAATTTAGGGAGACGCGCTGTTTGCCCATCTCCCCGGAAAGCCAGGACGACGCCCCCCGGAGCTGGGCGGCCGCCGGCGTCGCCGGGATGAGCAGGGCCGGCAGAAAAAGCAGCATTAAGAGAATCAAGCGGAATAAAAAAATTATCATGATCAATGGTGTTTATACAATTATCCTCTGATGAAAAGCAAGGTTTTTTGCCGTTCTAAACCCGCCCGGCAATTGACATTGACATGACGATTCCTTTTTTGCATAGAAATAGGAAGATAACGTCAGCGCCTCTTGACAGCGAAGGGACGATCAACAATTTGAAAAGATTCTTGAAAGAGATCAGGTCCCAATGCCATTACCATGAGATTGCCACGAACACGTCATAGATGCCGCTCCCTTTCTTTCGGCCTGGTCCTTCTACTGCTGGTGGGTGCGGTCCCCCTGGCGGCGGATACGGTTGTCATTCCGGATGAGATCCAGACCGTTGTCTCCGCCTCCCGTTACCGCCATGCCTGGTGGGGACTGCTGGCTCAGGACGCGCAGACCGGCCGGATATTATGCGCATGGAACGCGGACCTCCTTTTCCACCCCGCTTCGGTAACGAAACTCTTTTCCGCGGCCGCCGCCCTGGAGCAACTTGGCGGTGATTATCGTTTTCGTACCCCCCTTTATATTAACGGGAACTTGGATAGCAGGGGGGTTGTCCGGGGGGATCTGATCCTCGTCGCCTCAGGCGATATTACTATGGGCGGCCGCACCCTCCCGGACGGGCGCATTGCCTACAGCGGAATCGAGCAGCCCGCCGCCGGCGGGATGTCCGGGTTGCCTAATGCCCCGGCGAAAACCGATCCCCTAACGGGAATACGCCGGCTGGCCCGCCAGGCGGCGGGCGCCGGGATCAAAGCCGTCACCGGCGAGGTCATCGTCGATGACCGCCTGTTTCCCACCAGTAGCGTTTACAGCGTCAAAAACCCCGGAACGGTGATATTTCACCGCAGTCCCATGATGATCAACGACAATCTCTTCGATATCGTAATCTCACCCGCCCGCCGGGGGATGCCGGCGGCGGTGGACTGGCGTCCCCGGCTACTGCCGCTGATGCGGGTCATTTCTAAGGTCCGCACCGTGGCGCCGGACCAACCTCCCCATCTGGAAGTGATCCCGTCGGGATTTGGAAAATTCTTGATTTCCGGGGAGATACCGGAAGGACATCCCCCAGTCGTTCGGGAGACGGCCATTCCCGACGCCGCCTCCTATGGCCGGGCGCTCCTCATTGATGCCTTGAGGATGGAGGGCATCAAGATGAAGGCCTCCCCGGCGGCGCCCAATCCCTTCCGGCGGATCCCCCAACCGGAGGCTTATCCACGGTTCGTCAAGGTCGCCGAACTCGTCTCGCCGCCTTTGACCGAATATCTCCGGATGATTCTCAAAGACAGCCACAATCCCGGGGCCGAGACCATCCCCCATCTGCTGGCCCTGCGAGCCGGGGGAAATTCATTCGCGGAAGGCATGCAAAGGCAAAAGCTGCTGTTGTCCGGATTCAGCGCCGAACCCGGCAGCGTCTCCCTTGCCGACGGCTCCGGCCTGTCCCAGGCCAATCTGGTTACCCCCCGGGCGGTTGTCGCCCTGCTGGCTCATATGACCAGGCAGCGACACGGATTTTTTTTCCGGGCGGCGCTGCCGTTGCTCGGTGTGGACGGCACGCTCATGCGCAGCGGCCGGGACAGTCCCGCCCGGGGCCGGATCAACGGCAAGACGGGCACGCTGATCACCGTGGATCTACTCCATGACAGTGCCATCATGGACGGCAAATCGCTGGCGGGATACATGACGACGGCGGCGGGCCGGGAAGTGGTCTTTGCCTTCTTCGTCAATTTTGTCCACAGCACCGATGTGCGGGGAAGGGAAGAGACCCGGAAGTTTACCGGGGAGATCGGCGCGGATCTCCTCCGGATCGCCGAGGCCATCCACCTCGCCAACTGAACTAAGGTTAGCGGTTAGCGGCGTTTTAGGAGCGTCGCCGGCCCGATTCCGGTCAATATCCGGACGGGCGCATTATCCACAAGGTGATCAGTCGCGGTAAAAACGAATCCCGTCCAGCCAGATCGTTCCCTGCAGATTGTCGCGGTTATGCCCCTGATGAACTCCGATCTGGATGTCTTCAACCCGGTTGAGGCGCAGGACCTGGTCTCCGGACTGGGAACCGTATCCGGCCGCTCCCTGTTTGATCCAGCCGCGGGCGATCACCATGCCGTCAAAGGGGACGCGGATCTTTTCCCAATCCTTGTCCACGATGGCCATACCCATCCAGCCGTCGATCTTGTTGGGATCGTCGGGCTGAGAGGTGAGGATCATGGCCATGATGCGCATCTTTTCCGTGGCCCGGGCATAGAACTCGATGCCGTCGTAGAGGGTCAAATCCCGCTTTTTCCTGTTTTCCACCCTTGCCATCAGGGGTTTAACCCCCTTTTGCAGATGAAAGTCGATCCGCATGGATCTTTTCGATCCTTCGTAGCCGGACGTCCGGTCCACGCTCGCATCGTAAAAGGTTGTCTTGCCGACGCGGATGGCCAGCCAGGACGGATCGAGAAAGGCCTCCTCGAAGTCCCCCGGCAACTGGCCGCTGTCCCTCAGTTCCGAAGGCTTGAATAGACCGGAGCGCATGTTTATTGCCGCCACCGCCTGGCCGGACCGCACGTTGACCAGGCGCAGATTGATATTCCATTCCCCCCGCTGTTCGGAAAGGGTGCCGGTGAGGAGCAGTTCCGCCATGAGCAACTTGCCGATGGCCTGCTCGGATGTCTCCCCGGCCAGACCGCTCCTGCTCAACTGCAATTCCGCCATGACGGCTTTCAGCTTTGACCTTTCCACAACCACGAACTGACCCGAGTCGATCAAAGCCGAGGTAAGCTCTTCCATGGTCACCCGGCCGATTTCCTTTTCCTTTCCCTTGATGACTTCGAAATCCACGATGGCGATGGTCTTCTTGGGGATCTTCAGCTTCACCGGGGTGCCCGGGGGATAATTCGCTGGTTCGGTTAGGGACACCCGGACGCTGTTCCCCCGCACTTCCCGGACGATGGCCGGTTTTCCATCCATATCCGTGGCAATGCCCTCGATCAGGATGCTTTTCGCGATCACCCGCCGGGCGATGTCCTGGATGGGCGATGCGGACGCCTTTTCCCATTCCGGCGCCTTCAAGAGCAGGGTGATCTCGCTGCCGGATATTTCCTGCACGGTCCCATTGACGTGCAGCAGGCTTGCCGGGTCCGTTCGCTCCGCCTTCTTCGTGGCGGCGCAGCCCCCCAGGGTTAGCAGGGTGCATATAGACAGTAATAATAGGAGCCTTTTCATGAAAATCCTCCGTATTTCTTTCTCGGAGGAGGGCGACAGATTCGCTCTCTCCGATCATTCATCACCTTCACGTCGCCGGATGGTCCCGCCCCGCCAGGCGGCGCTTCAGGCGGGCAATGCGGCGCCGGAGATCTTCCGCCTCCGCTGCCGTCCCCTGGGGGGGGAGCATGGCCAGCGCCCGACAAGCGAGATTTAGGGCCGTCCGGTAGTCATGAGCCCGGTGCTCGTTCCACTTGGCCAGTTCCAGAAGGGGAAAGAGGGCGTCGCCGCCGGAGTCCCGATCCATGACAAGCATCTCTTGCCAAATGCCGACGGCCCGGGTCCAGAACCCCGCCCGTTTATGGATCAATGAGAGCAGAGCAGCGGCCTGCCGGGCCGTGATCGGACCGGAGCGCCGTCGGAGATCAGTAAGGATGCTTTCCGCCCGGGCCGTTTGGCCCCGCTGGATACAAAGCCGTGCCGCCGCCAGCAGGTCCGAATCGGGGGGCGTCAGGGCCGCGGCGCCGGAGACCGGTCCGGCGATCAGCTCCGTTAGACGGGCGGCAAGGAACACCATGGAGAGTACGTCGAGGCGGTTGTGGGCGAAGATGTCCGCCACCAGCCGGCCGTCTCGATGACGGAGCCATTGGAAGTAACGCTGGGGGATCTCCCAGCCCGGGATGTCTCCCTCCCTTTCCAGTCCCAGTAAGGCCCCTTCCAGGGTTCCGAGGCGGACGTTGTCGAGGCGGCGCCTCAGGAGCCGCCGGGCCGGATGCAGCAGATCGAGATGGGGAAGGCCGGCCAGGGGATCGGCGAGACGATTCATGACGAACCGGGCGGCCAGCAGATTGGCGTCGAAGGCCTTGCCGTTGAAGGAGACGAGGAACTGCCGGTCCGCCATCAGCTCCTTCAGAAAGAGGAGGACCGCCCGTTCCTCCGCGAAGTCCCGCAGGAAGAGCTGTTTGACGACGAACCTCTCCCCCTCGAACCACCCCAGGCCGATGAGAAAGGCCACGGTGCCCGTGCCCCCCGCCAGTCCCGTTGTTTCCGTGTCCAGAAAGACGCCCCGGGTGGGATCGAGACCGGCCAGCAAGGCGTCGTTGGCCAGGATGGCGGCGCCGTCCATGTCCAGAGAGGGCAGATCGCCGAGGCGCTGCCCGCCGTGACAATGGCCCATACCCCAGGTGCTGGCGGCGCAGAAGAAGCGCCCGCCCGCCGTGGTTATCTCCGTTCCGGAGACAAGCTCCTCCAGGGGATGCCCCGGGTCTTGGCGACAGGGGGGGGATACGTCCGTGCCGCCGCCGGGCCGCCGGGCCAGGATGGCGTCGATACGCTCCCGCAGGGCGCCGATTTTTAAACATGAAGCTTCGCTTTCCCCTGATGACCGGTGCGCCTCCCCCGCCGGCGGCCCTTCACCGGGGGTCAAGAAGGCTTTGCGGGGCGGAATTGCCGCCTCTTTCGTCAGCCGCTGCAATCTGTCTATTACCGTCATTTGCCGGAGACCTTTCCATTGCCGGTCCGGGCGGATGGACCCATATAAACCGCTTCAACCCCGAAAGAGTTCTCTTTTGACCGCCATTCCCAGTTCCTCCAGGATGTAGGGCTTCTTGAGAAAGGCGCCGGCGCCCAGCCGCTGGACGGTCAGAACATCGTCGTTAAGGCTGTAACCGCTGGCGATGACGGCCTTTTGGTCCGGACGGATCCGGATTATGCGCTCGTATGTTTCGCGGCCGTCGATGCCGGGACTCATGACCATGTCGAGGAGCACCAGATCCGCCGCCTCGTTTTCCAGGTAGGCGACCGCCTCTTCCCCTCCGGCCACGGCCACGGCTTCGTAGCCCAGGGAGGAGAGCATGTTGCATGCGATGAGGCGCTGCTCTTCCTGGTCATCCACGACCAGTATCCTTTCCCCCCGGCCCCGGTAGTCGCTTAGGGCCGCAAGTGGCTCCCGGTCGGCAATGGATTCCCTGACTACCGGGAAATATAGGGAGAATTGTGTTCCTTTCCCACCGGTTCGCAGATCGATGTAGCCGTTGTGGTCCTGCATGATATTCCATACCACGGTCAATCCCAGCCCCGTGCCGCTCTTCCCCATCTTTTTTTTCGTATAGAAGGGTTCGAAAATCCGCTCCCGGTCCTCCTCGGAAATGCCCGGACCGTTGTCCGATACCGTCAGAATCGCATATTCGCCCAAGGCGATATCCTCGTATCCGTTCCGTGGCCGATCCACATGGACTGTTTCGGTCTTTATGCCGATAATACCATCCTCTCCGCCCCGGACGGCGTCGAGGGCATTGACGAAGAGATTCGCCAGAGCCTTCTCCACGTGAATCCGGGAGGCCCGGATGTTACGCGGCCGTTCGTCGAGGTTGACCTGGACGGAAATGCCCTCCGTGTCCTTCATGATCTCGAGATATTCGGGGCCGGCAAGGAACTGCTCGATGAGGTCATTCAACCGCACCGTATCCTGGATAACCGCGACGCCCCGGGAGACGGTCAGCAGATCCTGGACCACGGCCGCGGCCCGGAGCCCGGAGGCGCGGATGGTTTCAATGATCCGTCGCTGCTTTTGCGGGAGATCCGGCGACATGAGGAGAAGGTCGGGATAGCTGACGATTCCGGAGAGGATGTTGTTGAGGTCGTGGGCGACGCTGCCCGCAAGAAGCCCCAGTGCCTCGAGTTTTCCGGCCCTGGCCAGCTTTTTCTCACTTTCCGCCAGCTTGCGGTTAAGCTCCGCCAGCCGGGCCTCGTTTTTCAACCGCTCTTCCAGATTGGCTACCCGCTGATCAGCTTCCATTTTCATCAGGGCCTGTACGGCCAGCACGGAAAAACGGCGGGCCAGGTTCACGTGGAGGAGGGAAAAGTGACCCCGCGCCGGATGGGTGCAGATAAAAAGCGCCGGCCTGGTTTCCGTTCCCACGGAAAAGACAAGGGCCGAACGATTCTGTTTCCGCAGTTCATCTCCCTGCCGGCGCCATTCTTCCACCGCCTCCGTATCGAAGACGGCGATGGGTTTCCCCTTCATGGCCCGTTTAAAGGCGGTGCCCGGATTCCAGAGGGTATTTTTGAAACGGACGTCGGAGGCGGCGATCGGCACCAGGAGACCGTCACTGCCCGCTGCCAGGACGAATGCGGCACGGAAATCCAGTGGCTCACGCAAGACATCGAAAAGCTTGGGAAAAATATCGGTTGCCGATCCGGAAGCGACCAGGACGTGCAGACCCGCCAGGAGCGCCTCCGCCATCCGGCGTTGTTGAGCCTCCAGCTTTCGAGCTTCTTCGAGGTCGAGGAGGGCTTCCCGCAATGCCTCCGTGGCGCCCATGACTATTCCCTTCGCGCTGGTCCGAAGACAAGCACGACCACCATGAGGTTGCCGTGACGGTTTTCACCGCCGATGAAACAGCCCTGCTCGCCCAGGGTAAAGGCGCACAGAAACGGCGTGTCCTGCAAAATCGCCTTCAGACTTGCCCGTGGTTCCTCTATTCGATCCTTGATGGCCAAAAGGCAACCGGTGCAGAACAGGACCAATGCTCCCCGGGCGTCGGCGGCGTCGAAGGGGGCGGCATCCAGGGCCGCCGCCGCCGCCCGCCCCGTCCTACTCACGAGATTTCCGGGATTGCCGCGCATCAGGAATATTTCGTCACCCGTCCGGACGTCGGTAAACAGAAGGAGGGAGCCGTCCGGCAGGGCCTCCACGGGATAGGACAATCGATAATACGGAACCCCGCGGACGTGCCCCACGGGGTTTCCCAGGGGTGTGAAAGTGGCGGTGGGAACCAGGCTCCCCCCCGCGGGGAGAATATCCGTAAGGAGACCGCCCGTCCAATCATTATATACCAGGGCGGCCGGCCTCCCGTCGATTTCGTGGAGGATCCGGCCCGAGGTCCGGGTCGCCCGCCCCTTATGCTCCGTGGGTTCATAACCGCTGTGGAAGGAAAATCCGATATCGCCGGAGGGGAAAAGCACGGCAATGGAAACCGCGCCTTCGGACACCCTGCCGTCGGCGAACTGCCTCCATTGTCCGCTCATGTCGTTGTCCGCCGCCGTGCCGCCGATGATCGGGACGCCGCTGCCCACATGTTCCTCGATCGCCTGGATGAGGAGTTCCTCCTTTCCGGGGGCGCTGCTGACGAGAATGGCCGCGGGAGCTTCTCCCGGATGGCCGGCGCGGGCCAGGGCCTCTTGCAGGGCGTTGCGGGCCGCCTTTTGCGGGTCAGCGCCGATATCGGCCATGCCGGCGCCGTAATCGCCCTCGGAATCCGCTATCCCCAAAAGACCTAGGCCAAAGCCGTCCCGGCTGTGAAAACCTTCTCCCGTCATGACGCCCAGACAGGACGTACCACCCTGGATGGGGACATCCGGCGCCAGATCGGTGAGGCGGCTAAGCAGGGCGGCGTGGTCGTAAAGACAGGAACAGTGCACCAGTAAAAGACGGGGCTTGTCCGCCAGCTTTTCCATGAGGATGCGAAATGCCTCCTCGGCGGCGGCGGCGGAATCGGGATTGATTGACCAGGAAACGGCAATTTTCATGATGAACCTCCTGCTGTGTGGCGTCGCTTCGTATTCGGTATAGCGACCATGCCCGCGGTCGGGATCGCCGCGCCGGAGAACTTACCTGTGATTGAAGCCTGAGTTGAATTTAAGGCAATTGCCGGGGAGTGTCAAGTTTTTAAGCATTCCGGGGCGGAATCCCGATCGTCCCGTCTCGTCTCAGCGCAGACGCAGACTGACCCTGGTGAGATCGTCGGGCGATTTTTCTGCGCTCATGCCGAGTTTTTCGCACAGCCGGACCATTTTCCGGTTTTGTGGTTCGATATAGCCGTAAAATTCCTCCAAACCTTTTTCGTCGGCGATGCCGATGAGGATGTCGATCATCTTGTGCGCCAGTCCCTGACCCTGAAAGTCGTCATGGACCAGGATGGAGAATTCGCATTTCCGGAAATCGGCCTCGATGTTGAACCCCCCCATGCCGATGAGGCGCCGGCCCCCGTTTTCCCTAATTTCCGCCACCAGCATCATCTCCCGATCATAATCGATATTGCAGAAGCGGACGTGCATCTCGTGGGTGATGGTCTTGATGGTCTGGTAGAAACGCTCCCGGAGGGTGGCCTCCGACAGGGTGGTGAACATGTCGTGGGCCAGCGGTTCGTCTTCCGGGCGGATGGGGCGCAGCACGATTTCCCGGCCGTCCCGCAACTGCCCGCGGCTGATGTAGCGGGTGGGATAGGGGGTGATCAGGAGGTGGGGATAAGGGGTGGTCGGATCGACCTTGTCCCGGTCCAGGATGATGCGCACATCCAGGGCCAGGGCCTGACCGTTGCTAACCGCGACGGGGTTCATGTCCATAGCGAGGATCTCGGGGAAATCCGCCACCAGATTGGAAAAACCGACGATCATCCCTTCCAGTTGCGCCAGATCCGCCGGGGCCTTTCCCCGGTATCCCCGGAGCATGGCGAAGGCCTTCGTCTCCTCCATGAGCCGCCGGGCCAGGGCCTGATTAAGAGGGGGCAGGGCGATGGAGTAATCGCGGAATATCTCCACCCCCACGCCCCCCATGCCGAAGAGGATCACGGCGCCGTAATCTTTGTCCTTCTTCGCCCCGAGAATCAGTTCATAATCGATGACCTCGATCATCTTCTGGACGGCGACGCCCCGGATCTCCGCGTCCGGCCGGATGCGCGCCACCCGTTCCCGGAGGCGGGCGAAGGCGATACGCGCCGCTTCGTCGGAATCGATGCCCGTGACGACGCCGCCCACATCCTGGCGAAAGATGATGTCGGGGGAGGCGATCTTCAATACCACGGGATAACCGATGTCCCGGGCGGCAGCCACGGCCTCCTCGGCGGACCGGGCGATCTGGGTTTTGACGAAGGGGATGCCGTAGTTGGCCAGGAACTTCTTTGCCTCCTCCTCGGCCAGGACGTTTCTTCCCTCCCGGAGAACCCGCCGGACGAGAGATTTCAGGTGGTTTTTCGGCGGCGCTTCGTTTACGGACAGCTCCGCGGGGGTTTCGTGGAGGAGCCGGAGATTTTGCTCGTAGTTGTACATATAAACATAGGTGCGGGCCGCCTCTTCAGGCGTTTCGTAAGTCGGGATGCCGCTTTTCAGGAGCAGTTCCCGGCCGCCGCTTTCCCTGTCCCTTTCCAGCCAAGTTGCCAGGACGGGTTTGGAGGCGTCGCGGCCGGCGGCGGCGACCACCGCGGCCAGTTCCTCGTCCCCGGCGGCGCCCTGGGGGCCGAAGATTACCAGGATGCCGTCCACATTGCCGTCCTGGAGCAGCAGGCGGAGGGCTGCTTCGTAATCGCCGACGGAGGCCGACCGCGTCAGGTCCAGGGGATTGACCGCCTGGGCATGGGGGGGAAGGAACTGTGCCAATCCCGACTGTGTGGCGGGAGTGAAGGCGGCCAATGCGCCGCCGGACTTCGTGAGACGATGCGCCGCCATGAGACCGGCCCCCCCGGCGTTGCCGACCACGGCTAATCGAGCCCCCCGGGGCAGCTTCCGGGAGTACAGGACGCTGGCGGTGTTGTAGATGTCCTGGGTCTCTTTCACCCGGACCACGCCCACCCGGCGCAGGACGGCATCGAAGATGTCCTCGGGACCGGCGAGGATGTCGGTATGGGAGAACTTCTCCCGGGCGTCCCCTTCCGGCCGCGCCGGCCGGAGGAGAACGATGGGTTTGTTCCTGGCGAAACCCCGGGCGGCGCCGAGAAATTTCCGGAGATGGCCGAGATCGTCTTCCATGTAAATCATTATGCTCCGGGTGTGGGGGTCCGTTCCCAGATAGTCGATCAGATCTCCGAAATCGATGTCGATCGCCGAGCCCAGGGAGGCGAGCATGCTGAAACTGATATGGGCGCTGACGCCCCAGTCGAACAGGATCTTTCCGAAGGCGTTGCTCTGGGTGATAAAGGCGATCTGTCCCGCCTCCGGGAATCCGGGGAGGCGGGATGCGCAGAGTCCGGCGTGGGGGCGGATGATTCCGAGGCAGTTGGGGCCGAGGATCCGCAGGGGGTATTTCTTCTTGATCCGGAGTATCTCCTGCTCCAGGTGCCGGCCCTCCTCTCCCGCTTCCCGGAACCCCGCGGAGATGATGATCATGCCGTCCACGCCGGCCCGGCCGCAGGCCTCGACGATCTCCGGGACCGTCGGGGCGGGCGTAGCCACGATGGCCAGATCGACGTGCTCCGGGACGGCGCCGATGTGGGGGTAGCAGGGCTCACCATCGATGCAGGCATGGCGGGGATTGACGGAATAGATCTTCCGTTCCCTGCAGGTCCGGAGATTGTCCCGGAGCTGCCGGCCCGGGGTGCCCGCCCGGTTGCCGGCCCCGATCAGGGCGATGGTCGTGGGGTCGAACATGCGCTTCAGGTTGTCCATAGTCCTATCCTCGTCGAATATTCACCTCATACCCCAGGGAGGAGAATAATTCAAGATCGTGGAGCCGTGGGTGTTTCATTCGTTGCAAAACCGGTCAGTTCTGTTTGCTCCGGGCAGGTGGAAGGAACGTGCTTGACATTGAGTAACGATTGTGTACACAATAGATGCACAATTGGAGGACGGGACGTGAAATTTATAAGTGTACGTGAGCTGCGGGGGAAATCGGCGGATATCTGGAAGGCCCTGCCGGATGAGCGGGAGATGGTTATCACCAACAACGGACGGCCGGTGGCCATCCTTGCGGCGGTAAGTGAATCGAATCTCGAGGAGTCTCTGGCGGCTTTTCGGCAAGCACGGGCCATCGCCGCGGTGGCAAACCTTCAAAGACGTTCCGTACAACAGGGCGCCGACAAGATTACCATGGATGATATAGATGCCGAAATCGGGGCGGTGCGACTAAATCGACAACGATGAAGATAGTCCTCGACACCAATGTGCTCGTTGCCGGGCTGCTGTCTCCGTACGGACCCTGCGGCGAGATCGTGCGCATGGTTTCCTCCGGCGAGCTGTCGCTTTGCATTGACGCCCGCATTCTGTCCGAATATCGGGAAGTTTTGCATCAAGCCAAATTTCGTTTCGAGAAAAGCAAGCTTATCGCAATTCTTGATTACATCGAGTACCGTGGTGAAATGGTGGCTTCTTCCCCTCTTTCCGAGCATCTTCCGGTTCAGGATGACGAAACCTTTCTCGAAGTTGCCGTTTCCAGCGGCAGGGAGTGTCTGGTTACGGGCAACCATGCCCATTACCCCGTCGAATCGTCTCGGGGGATTGATGTCCTTTCACCAAGCGACTTTCTTGAGCACTACAGAAAAGGCGTAAAAGAAGCGGATCACCGTAACGAATAATATCTGGATGCGACCGCCGCGCGGGTTGTTTGATGTCGCCTATCGCCGCAATGGGTCCACTTTATGACTGCCGCAATGAGGCCGACCCACGGTGATTTCCTAACGGATTAAAAGCTTTAGAATCATGTGATAAACTTTTTATAACGGCGATCAACAACATTATAATCGCTCATGAGGATGGAGAAATGGAATCAATAATCTGCAAACACTGGCATCATTGTCCGGCCGAAGAGGTCACGACGCTCCTGACCACCGATCCTTCCCGGGGGCTTTCCCTGTTCGAGGCCAAACACCGCCTCGGCCATTTCGGCCCCAATATGGTCACCGCCAAAAAGCAAAAAGGGCCCCTCATCCGCCTCCTGCTCCAATTTCACCAACCCCTGGTCTATATCTTGCTTGCCGCCGCCGTCATAACGCTGCTTTTGCGGGAGTGGGTGGATTCCTCCGTTATTTTCGGCGTCGTGATCGTCAATGCCGTTATCGGGTTCATTCAGGAATCCAAGGCGGAAAAGGCCATCGAATCCCTCAAGCAGATGATGGCGACACAGGCAACGGTCTTGCGGGACGGCAAATGGATGCAGATTGACTCGATCGATCTGGTTCCGGGGGATATCGTGCGCATCCAGTCCGGCGACAAGGTCCCCGCCGATCTCCGGCTCCTCTCCGGCCGGGATTTACAGGTGGACGAGTCCGCCTTGACCGGCGAATCCGTCCCCGTCATCAAAAAAGAAGGCGCCCTGAGTCCCGATACGATCCTTGCCGACCGGCATAACATGGCCTATGCGGGTACGCTGGTTACCTATGGCCAGGCCCAGGCGGTCATCGTCGCCACGGGCAACAAGACGGAGACCGGGCGGATTTCCGACATGATCGACGCGGCGGCGGATCTTTCCACTCCCCTGACGTTAAAGATTGCCTCCTTCAGCAAGGTCCTGTTGGTTGCCATCCTGATCCTCGCGGCGCTGACCTTTGCCGTGGGGATGTGGCGGGGCGAAGGCGCCGTCGCCATGTTTATGGCCGCCGTGGCCCTTGCCGTCGGCGCCATTCCGGAAGGGCTGCCCGCAGCCGTAACGATTACCCTCGCCATCGGCGTCAGCCGCATGGCCAAACGCAAGGCCATCATCCGTAAACTCCCGGCGGTGGAAACCCTGGGCAGCACCACCGTCATCTGTTCGGACAAAACGGGCACTCTTACGGAAAATCAGATGACCGTTCGCCGCATTTATGGGGGCAACGAATATTTCGATGTGCAGGGAAACGGTTACGCCCCGGAAGGGGAGATATTGTCGGGAGGTGCGGCGCTGAGGGAGAAAATGCCCGTTCCCTTGTCCGAGACGTTACTGGCGGGGCTGCTATGCAATGATTCCCGCCTGATGGAGGCGGACAATATCTGGCGCGTCGAGGGGGATCCCACGGAAGGCGCCCTCATCGCGGTGGCCGCCAAAGCCGGGTTTTCACATCCACGGATGGTGGAAGAAATGCCCCGCCTGGATGTCATTCCTTTTGAATCGGAACGGCAGTTCATGGCCACCCTCCACAAGACCGGGTCGGGTAATGTCGTCTATTTGAAAGGCGCCATAGAAAAGATTCTGGCCGCCTGCGGGGAAAGCATGACGGCGGATGGAACGCTCGCCGCGCTGAACAGGGAAGAAGTCTTCGCAAGAGCGGATGAACTGGCCGCGGACGGCTTGCGGGTCCTGGCCCTGGCATGCCGGAAAACCGACAAAGATAAGCTGGACGTAGGCGATTGCCTGTCCGGTCTTACCTTTCTGGGTTTGCAGGGTATGATCGATCCTCCCCGCCGGGAGGCCATCGCCGCCGTTGAAGTCTGCCGCCAAGCGGGCATTACCGTGAAGATGATTACGGGCGATCATGCCGTCACCGCCAAGGAAATCGCGCGCCAGCTCGGCATCGGCCGCGAGCGGGCCGGCGGGAATGAAAAGCCCGCAACCCTCACGGGCAGGCAACTGGAAAGCATGTCGGATGAAGAAATAATCGCGAATGCCGAGAGTACGGCGGTCTTCGCCCGGGTCGCGCCGGAACAGAAACTGCGCCTGGTGGAAGCGCTCCAGGCCCGCAACCATATCGTCGCCATGACGGGCGACGGGGTCAACGACGCGCCGGCCCTGAAGCAGGCCAATATCGGCATCGCCATGGGCATCACGGGCACGGATGTCTCCAAGGAGGCCGCCGACATGGTCCTCACGGACGATAACTTCGCCAGCATAACCGCCGCCGTGGACGAAGGCCGGCGGATTTTCGACAATCTGGTCAAATTCATCACCTGGACCCTGCCGACGAACGGCGGTGAAGGGCTGGTCATCCTGGCCGCCATCATGAGCGGTGTGACCCTGCCCATATTGCCGGTGCAGATCCTCTGGATCAACATGACCACGGCGGTCCTCCTGGGACTGATGCTGGCCTTCGAGCCCGGCGAAAAAGATCTGATGAACTATCCGCCCCGGAAGCCCGACAGCCCGATTTTATCGGGCATTCTCATCGGGCGCATCGGAATGGTTTCCCTCCTCATGCTCGCGGCGATCTTTACCGTCTTCAACTGGCAGAAATCCCTGGGCTATCCCCTGGAAGTCGCCCGGACGGTGGCGGTGAATCTGTTTGTCATGATTGAACTCGCCTATCTGTTCAACTGTCGGTCCCTGACCCGATCCATGTTTAAGGTCGGGGTTTTTACCAATCCCTGGGTACTTGCCGGCAGCGGCCTGATGATCGTTTTGCAGCTTTTGTACACTTACGCACCCGTGATGAATAAAATTTTCCATAGCGCCCCCATCGGCGCCGACGACTGGCTTTTAATCGCTGTGATTGCCGTGGCCGTTTACGGCCTTGTGGGCCTGGAAAAGTGGGTCCGCTTGCACATCTTGAAAAAGGCGCGCTGAGGCAAAGGGCGGCCCCCCACCCGAGACCATACAGAAGTGTTAAAGAACCGCCATACCCGCTAAGGGATCGGCGAAAAATGAAAATATCCGCTCACGACGGTTATCCAGGGTCCGAACGGCATAGACAGCCGGGACGACACGGCCGAACCCCATGATCAGAGGGATGCAGGCACCGCCGTGGTAACCACGGCGGTGCCTGCCTTCTTTTGGTCGATACCCTCCGGGACCTCTTTCCCGATCTCTGGGCTGATGCCCCTCTGGAGCGCTTCATTGTCCACGAAGGCGCGGCGACGGCGGGGCTCTTCAGCGGCCGCTGGTTTGGCTATGAAAACAGATCATTCCGAATCTGCTGTACAACAGGCCATGGATAAACAGGAGACTAAAATCGCCGCGTTTTCCTTCACCACGGAGACGCCTCAGTATGTGCTCATTGTGGACGAGATCAACCGGGGCAATATCAGCAAGATTCTCGGCGAACTGATTACCCTGTTGGAGCCTGATAAGCGACTCGGCATGCCAAACGGAATCAAGCTGCCGCTTTCCTATTCACCGGAGCACTGGTTCGCCGTACCGTCCAATCTGCGCATTATCGGCACCATGAACACCGCCGACCGTTCTATCGCTCTTCTGGACGTGGCCCTGCGCCGTCGCTTTACGTTTGAAGAATTGATGCCCGATAAAGAAATCATCAAGAAAATCATAGGCGAAAAAGGAGCGCCAGGAGACGTGATTGATCTGACGATAAAAGTGTTTGATAATATCAACGAACGTCTCCGCTATCTCTACGATCGTGATCATCAGATCGGCCATGCCTACTTTCTCGATGTGAAGAGCCTCAATGACCTGCGCCGCGTCTTTTTGGATCAGATCATTCTTTCCTTTCCAGTAATAAATCTGCCCACCCCGTCATTTTGAGCTCCATGCGGGCGGCCCGTCAATTACGTATTGATTTTTAGCGGCAGACAGGCTAATCAAAACTTCGTGTCCATGGCAGGAGGGAAATCGGATCGATCTGATGGAGAACGGCGGTCATGGAAAAATTTGACGTCATCGTGGTAGGGGCGGGGCTGGCCGGACTGGCTGCCGCCTATACCCTGGCCGGCCAAGGCGTGGAGTGCCTCGTCCTGGAGCGGGGGGACTATCCGGGGGCGAAAAACGTCACCGGCGGCCGCATCTATGTAAATCCCGTCCGGGACCTCTTTCCCGATCTATGGGCTGATGCCCCTCTGGAGCGCTTCATCGTCCACGAAGGGGCCACCCTCATGGCGCAGGAGCGGTCCGTGTCCTTCGACTACTCCGGCGATGAACTGCGGGCGGCGCCCCACCAGAGCTACAGCGTCCTCCGGGCACGGTTCGACCGCTGGCTGGCCGAGCGGGTCGAGGAAAAGGGGGCCATGCTCCTCACCAAGACCCTGGTGACGGACGTCGTTAAGGAAGGCGGCCGGGTGGCCGGCGTCGTGGCGGGGGGCGACGAGCTGCGCGCCGACGTCGTGATTGCGTGCGACGGTGTCCTTTCTCTCCTGGCGGAGAAGGCGGGGCTCCATCCTCCCGAATCTCCTCAGGAATATGCCGTGGGCGTCAAAGAAGTAATCGCCCTGCCGGCGGAGAAAATCGAGGACCGCTTTCAGCTTACGGGCAATGAAGGGGCGGCCCGTCTCTTTGTCGGGGCGGCGACGGCGGGACTCTTCGGCGGCGGTTTCCTCTATACCAACCGGGAGAGCATCAGCCTCGGCCTGGTCGTCGGGATCGCCGCGCTCATGGAGAAGGTCGGCCACCGGGAACTGCCCGCCCTCATGGAGCAGTTCAAACGGCGTCCGGAAATCGCCCCCCTGATCCGGGACGGCGCCACGGTGGAATACGCCGCCCACGTGATTCCCGAGGGGGGCTTCAAGGCCCTGCACCCCCTCCACGGGAACGGCATCCTCGTGGCCGGCGACGCCGCCGGTTTCGCCCTCAATCTGGGCTTTACCGTCCGGGGGATGGAATACGCCCTCGCTTCCGGCTATTACGCCGCCCAGGCGATCCTCAAAGCCCGGGAGGCGGGGGACTACAGTGCCGAGACCCTGGCGGAATACGGCCGCCTCCTGCAGGAAAGCTTCGTCCTCAAGGACTTCCAGAATTTCCAGGCTGCCCCGGCCTTCGTGAAGAACCCGAAACTCTTCGATTATTATCCGGAATTCAAGGGGAGGCTGCTTCGGGATGTCTATGCCGTCCCGGCGGGTCCCAAGGACCGCCTCTACCCCACGATCCGCAAGTATCTGCATCTTAAGGAGATCTGGTCCATGTTCAAGGACTTCCGGGAGGTGACGAAGTTATGACGACGGACGCCCTGGATCTGAAGGCCAAACTGGGGCTCGACGTCTTCAAGCCCGGCGGCACGCCCCATATCCGCATCCGGGAGGGCCGGGAGCGGGACCCGCGCCTGCGGAAGATGACGGCGATCTGCCCCGCCGGCCTGTACGGCGAGGGCGAGGGGGGAGCGGTTACCCTCACCGTGGACGGCTGCCTGGAATGCGGGACCTGCCGCCTGGTCTGCGGGACCGAGATCCTGGAATGGGACTACCCGGAGGGCGGCACGGGGGTCCAGTTCCGCTGCGGATAGTGGGGTCAGGTCTTGTTTCTTAGCGTTCCAGCCTGCGAGCGTTCGGGCCTGTATGGGAAAGGAACTTGCCAAGGGGCGGCGCTGAAGTTAGTTGGGAGCATTTTTCGTTGCCCGTCGGCGCGGGCGGGCGGGTCCGGCGATGGAAAGAACAAACGTACAAAGGTAATCACGGGCCGCTTGCGGTCTTGAAAAATATGAACGAGGAGGGGAATTATGGAATTCAAGCTGACGGAGGAACAGGAACTCATCCGCAAGAACATGCGGGAATTTGCCGACAAATACGTGGAACCCATCGCCGCGGAGATCGATGAAAACAGCCGTCATCCGGCTGAGGTATTCAAACTCCTGGCTGAAGGGGACTGGATGGGGATTCCCATCCCCGTGGAATACGGCGGGGCCGGCGCCGATTATCTGACCCATATCCTCGCCGTGGAGGAACTTTCCCGCTCCTGCGCCTCCACGGGATTCACTGTTTCCATCCATGTGGGGATCGCCTGTATGCTCGTCCTCCTCAACGGAACGGAAGAGCAGAAAAAACAATATCTTACCCCCATGGCAAAAGGGGAGAAACTCGGGGCCTTCGTCCTTACCGAGCCGGGGGCCGGCACGGACGTCATGGCCGCCACGACGACGGCAGTCCTCGACGGCGACGCCTATGTGATCAACGGCACCAAGACCTTTACCTCCAACGGCCCCACTGGCGACTTCTACATGGTGTTTGCCTGGACGGACAAAGCGGCGGGCCGGAAGGGCATGAGCTGTTTCATCGTTCCCCGGGGCGCCCCCGGGATGGCAGCGGGTGAGCATTTCCGGAAGATGGGGCTTCGCTCCTCGCAGACTTCGGAGATGGTCTTCAAAGACTGCCGCGTTCCCAAGGCCAACCTCCTGGGCAAGGAGGGAGCAGGGCTGATCATGGCCATGGCCGGTTTCGATCACGGCCGGGTCGGTATCGCCGCGCAGTCCGTGGGCATCCTCCAGGCCGCCCTGGACGAGTCGATCCGCTATTCCAAGGAGCGGGTCCAGTTCGGCAACCCCATTTCCCGCAACCAGGCCATCTCCTGGATGATTGCGAACATGGCCACTGACCTCCAGGCCGCCCGTTTCCTCACCTACCATGCCGCCTGGTTGAAGGATCAAAAGCAGGGCTTCAGCAAGGAGGCTGCCATGGCGAAGCTCTTTGGTTCGGAAGCGGCAATGCGCCACACCATCAAGGCCGTCCAGATCCACGGCGGTTACGGTTACTGCAAGGGGGCCAAGGTGGAGCGGCTGTTCCGTGATGCCAAAATCACGGAGATTTACGAAGGGACCTCGGAGGCCCAGCGCATGGTCATCTCCGGCAACGTCCTGCGGTAGAGCACCGCCGCCCTCTGAAAATAATAAAGGCATAAAAATGGGGATGGTTCTCATTTTTCCAAAATCAGGATCGCCCTTAGTTGTACCAATAAAATTTTTCAACGCATATCCCTGTTATTATAGGGTATTATTTGAACGCGCCGGTTGTGGGATGAAAGTTGAAAGCACTTTTGTAAAGGATTGAGCTATGCCCAATGTAGTTGCCTGTTTCAAATGGGTTGTCGATGAAGCGTACATCCGGAAAGGCGCCGCCGGGGCGCTGGATTTTTCCGCCGTCGATTACAAGATCAGCGAGTACGACCGCAACGCCCTCGAAGAGGCCGCCCGCTGCCGGGGCGAGGGCGGTAAGGTCACCGCCCTTACCGCCGGCGGTCCCGAAGCCGCCAAAGGGTTGAAGGACGCACTTTCCCGGGGCGCCGACACCGCCGTCTTCGCCGGCGATCCCGCCTTTGCCGACCTGGATTCCTCCCAGACGGCGGCGGTCCTGGCCGAGATCATCCGCACCCTCATTCCCTATGATCTGATCATCTGCGGTGAGGGTTCCGGCGACAAGTACGCCCAGCAGGTCGGCCCCCGCCTGGCGGAGAACCTGGGCATCCCGTGTATCTCCTATATCCAGAAGCTCACCGTGGCCGCCGAAGGCGGGCGGATCACGGCGGAGCGGCGGGTCGAGGAGGGCGTCGAGGTGGTCGAGGCCTCCTTTCCCGTCCTGGTGACGGTCCTGCCGGAGATCAACATTCCCCGGATTCCCGGGGTCAAGGATACCCTCATGGCGGGAAAAAAGCCCGTCCGCACGGTAAAAAAAGAGGAGCTGCCCCCCCTGGGAGAGGCGAAACTCAAGACCCTCGCCATGACGGCGGCGCGCCTGGAGAGGAACTGCGAGCTTTACGGGACGGCGCCGGAGGATATTGCCCGGTTTGTGGCGGCGCTCCAACAGAAGGGCGTGATCGGATAAAGAGGTGAACATGGCCGGCATATGGATTTTTGCGGAAAAAAAGGAACTCGTATTGGAATTGCTGACCCTGGGCGGACAACTGGCCGCGGCGGGCGGCGGAAAACTGACAGCCGTCGTCCCGGCGGCGGAGGGTGATCCGGCCGATTATATCGCGGCGGGCGCCGATGAGGTCGTGCTTTTGAGCCCCCTGCCCGAAGACATGTCCCTGGCGGCCTGGCTCCCCGTGCTGGCCGGGGAGATAAAGGCTGCGGATCCCGAGGCGGTGCTTCTGGCCGCCACCTCCCGGGGAAAGGAAATCGCGGCCCGCCTGGCAGCCCGCCTGGAAACCGGACTGGCGAGCAACTGCCTGTCGCTGGCTCCCGGCACCGACGGCGACGCCCTGGTCATGGAACGCCTCGCCTATGGCGGTGCGGCCCTCCAGCGGGTGGCCATCACGGGACGGCCCGTCCTGGCGACTATTCCCCCCCGTACTTTTCCGCCGTCCGCGGCGGTTCCCGGCCGGGAAGGATCGGTGCGCACGCTCCCGCCGCCCCCGGCGGACGCCGTCCGGATCGTTGCCCGGAAGGAAAAGGAACGGAGCGCCCAGGACATCGCCGCCGCCAAGACGGTGGTCTGCGTTGGCCGGGGGCTGGAGAAGCGGGATGACCTGCAGCTGGCCCGGCAGTTGGCCGACGCCCTTGGGGGCGAGATCGGCTGCACCCGTCCCATCTCCGAGGAGTTGCACTGGCTGCCCGACAACCTCTGCATCGGCCTGTCAGGCGTCCAGGTGAAACCCGACCTATATATCGGTCTGGGCGTTTCCGGACAGATCCAGCACCTGACGGGCCTGCGGGGCGCCCGGCTGATCTGCGCCGTGAACCGGGACCCCAACGCCCCGATCTTTCCGGCGGCGGATCTGGGCATCGTCGGCGATCTTTATGACGTGACGCCCAAAATCATCGCGGAAATAAAGAAGATTCGAGGCTAAGAGAAAAAATTGTCCTTCCCATTGCGGGAGATGTTCAAGAGAAGAAGTCTTGTTCCTCCCCCTTCAAGGGGGAGGTGAAGAGGGGGATGGGTCATCGGCTTGTGATGACGGGGGCTTAACCCCATCCCCACCCCGGCCCTCCCCTTGAAGGGAAGGGGGTTTTCTTGCTTTCTATTCCCAATAGATTATCGCCAAGCCGCGGCGGGGTGAAGCTGGCCGGCTCGGATGAAAAAACAGTAAAACAGCTTATAATAGGACCTTTGAGGACAATATGGCCCGGGCTGGAAAAACCGGCCCCGGAAAACGCGCGGGGGCAGGCTTCCGGGACCGGTTTTTATCTTCGGATGAGTCGTTATTTGTTGGCCGCCAGATAGCCTTTGGCCAGGGCGGTATTGACGTGAAGCACGCCCTTGTTCAGGGTCCGGAAGGGGTAGTCTTCGGTGATGACCGGCAGGGCGTCGGCCTGTTCCTGGGTCTTGATCACCGAGCCGGCGGGGACGTAGCGGCCGTCGGCGATGGTGACCCCCATGAGGAGGCAGCCCGGTTCGACGACGCAGCCCCGGCCGACGAAGGATTTGAAGACCAGGGTCTGCATGCCGACGAAGGTCTCGTCGAGGACCACGGCGGGACCGTGGATCTGCACCTGGTGGGCCAGGGACACCCGGCTGCCCACGTAAACGGCGTATTTTTTGCCGTTGATCTCGTTGAGGTTTTTCTCGATGGGCTCGCCGTTCATCTCCGTTTCCAGGGCATGGATGATGACCCCGTCCTGGACGTTGGCGTTATCGTCCACGTACAGTGGCTGGCCCTCGTCGCCGCGGATCGAGGCGAAGGGGGAGACCATGATGTTCTTTCCCAGGGTGACATTGCCGATCACCGCCGCCAGGGGATGGACGTAGGTCGAGGGGTCGATCACCGGCGCTACGGCCTTGGCGCTGAAATCCGTAATCACGTTTTTTTCAATCATATTCGTAAAACCTCCCAGGTTTAAAGTCGAAAATCCGTATATCCGTTTTGAATATCAAGCAACCCGCTTTTGCCGTTCCCGCTGCTGGAGCTCCTCCCAGACCGCCGCGGCCCGCTCGCGGGTTTCTGTGATCGTACCCCGGTTGTCGACGACGATGTCCGCCCGGGCGAGCTTGGCGTCGATGGACATCTGGGATGCCAGACGGGCCTGCGCCTCCGGGCGGGTGTAGCCGTTCCGGATCATGAGGCGCCGGAGCTGCTCTTCCGGCGGGATGTAAACCAGCAGGACCAGGTCCATCATGCCCTCCGCCCTGACCTCGAAGAGGAGCGGCACATCGGCAAGGACCACGGCATGCGGCGCCGTTTCCTCGATTTCCCCCAGTTGCCGGCGCCACGCCGCGAAGACCGCGGGATGGACGATGGCGTTGAGGGCCTCCCTCCGGGCGGCGTCCCGGAAGACCAACTCGCCCAGGACCGTCCGGTTGATCGTTTCGTCGGCATTGAGGATCTCCCGGCCGAAGGCGGCTACCAGCTCCCGCCAGGCCGGCCGGCCCGGGGCTTCCACCTCGTGGGCCAGGACGTCGAAGTCGATGTGGACGGCTCCCAGCGCCACCAGCATCCGGGCCACCGTGGATTTACCGGAAGCGATTCCCCCTGTCAACCCCACATTCAGCATACATTATTTCATTTGTTGCGGAGATGGATGAGCCGGAGCCCCTCCAGGGTCAGCATGTCGTCCACCACGGTGATGGTCTTCGTCTCCGGCGCAACGATCTTTGCGAGACCACCGGTGGCGACCACCATGGGGTCGCCTTTGGCTTCCGCCTGCATGCGCTGGACGATGCCGTCCACCAGGCCCGCGTAACCGTACATGATCCCCGCCTGCATGCTGCTCACCGTGTCCTTGGCGATGATGGATTTGGGCTTGCTCAGCTCCACCCGGGGGAGCTTGGCCGCCCGCTCGAAGAGGGCCTCGCTGGAGATCATGATCCCCGGGGCGATGCAGCCGCCCAGGTATTCCCCCTTTGCCGAGACGTAGTCGAAGGTCGTCGCCGTGCCGAAATCCACGATGATCAGATCCCGCCGGTATTTCTCGAAGGCCGCCACGGCGTTGACGATCCGGTCCGCGCCCACCTCCTTGGGGTTGTCGTAGTAGATGGGCATTCCCGTCTTGACCCCGGGTCCGACGATGAGGGGCTTGAGATGGAAGTATTTCCGGCACAAGGGCTCCAGGATGTTGAGCATGGGAGGGACCACGCAGGAGATGATGATGTCGGAGATCCTCTTGGCGCCTATCTTGCTCGATTTGTAGAGGTTGTAGATCAGCATCCCGTATTCGTCCACCGTATGATCGACCACCGTCCTGATCCGCCAGTCATGGACGAGGGTATCCCCGTCGAAAAGGCCGAGCACCGTATTGGTATTTCCCACATCCACCACCAGCAGCATGATCTCACTCCTTCAACAGATGGACATCGCCGGCGATCACCCGCCGTACAATCCCCTCCGTGTCTTTCATTAACAGGGTCCCGTCGGTGTCGATCCCCGTGACCACTCCGGTTTGCGCGTCTTCCTTGAAGACCGTCCGGATCGGCCGGCCCACGATGTCGGCATGGCGCAGCCAGGCCTCCCGCACCCCCTGAAAACCCCGGTCGAGGAAGACCCTATACCATTTTTCCAGGCAGGAAAAAAGTGCGGATATTACCTTTAGGCGGTCGAAGGAAGCCCCGGCGGCGATCTTCAGGGAGGTAGCCGTATCTTGGAGGGAAGGTTCGAAATCTTCCCGGTTCATGTTGACATTGATGCCGATGCCCAGGATGACAAAATCGACGGCCGCCGCGGTGGATTTCATCTCCGTGAGGATCCCGCAGACCTTTTTCCCCGCGATGAGGATGTCGTTGGGCCATTTGATCTTCACCCCGTCGGGAATCCGGCCGGACAGGAGTTCCGCCACGGCCACCCCGGCCGTGAGGGTCAGTTGGGGGGCCGCGGCGGGTTCGATCCGGGGTCTCAGGACCACGGAGGCGTAGATATTGGCCCCTGGGGGCGAAATCCAGGACCGGTTCAGGCGCCCCCTCCCCCGGATCTGGGTGTCCGCCACGACGGCTGTCCCTTCCGGGGCGCCCTCCCCGGCCAGACGCCAGGCCTGGAGGTTGGTGGAGTCGATCTCCGGGAAATACCGGACCGGGAAGCCGAGATTCCTTCCCGTCATGACGGCCGCGAGCCGCTCTTCCGAGAGGGGCGTTGCTACCGGGGCGTGTATAATCGTTTCCATGCCTGTCGCCAAGTTGTTTCCCCGCCGCTCCGGCGGCCGGGCATCGTCTTCAATTTAGTAATGATCTGTTTTTTATTGGGCTATTAATAAAGATATGTCTGCGGCCTGAACGGAGTGGGTCAAGGCGCCGACGGAGATGAAATCCACGCCCGTCTCGGCGATGCGGCGCACGGTCTTCAGGGTCACGTTCCCCGATGCCTCCAGGGGCGCCCGGCCGGCGGTCATGGCCACCGCGGTTTGCATGTCCGCGACGCTCATGTTATCCAACATGACGGTATCGGCCCCCGCGGCCAGGGCTTCCGTCAATTCCGCGATACTCTTCACTTCGATTTCGATCTTCAGGGTGTGGGCGATATGGCGCCGGGCCATGGCGATGGCGGGGGCAATACCGCCGGCGGCGGCGATGTGGTTGTCCTTGATGAGTACCCCGTCGAAGAGGGCGTAGCGATGGTTGGTCCCGCCCCCTACCCGGACCGCGTACTTGTCCAGGATCCTTAGCCCCGGAGCCGTCTTGCGGGTGTCGAGGATCTTCGCGCCGGTCCCGGCCACGGTCCGGACAAAGGCCCGCGTTGCCGTGGCGATGCCGCACATGCGCTGGAAGAGGTTCAGAGCGGTCCGCTCCGCCATGAGGATCGATTTGAGGGATCCGGCGATCTCCGCCAGCTTCGTGCCCGGAACGACTTCTTCCCCGTCCGCGGTTAGGGCGGTGAAAGAGAGCCCGGGATCGACCGCCAGAAAAGTCTCCCGGAAGGTGTCCAGTCCGGCGAGGACCAGGCCGGCCTTGGCAACGGCCCGGGCGCTCCCCGTCTCATCCCCCGTCAGGATGGCATTACACGTCACGTCTCCCGGCCCGATGTCCTCAGCCAGGGCGGCGCGGATCAGTCGCCGCCGGAGGGTATTTTCATAATGGTCCAAATTTGACGACCTCGTAACAACGGATTTTATCCCTCAGGCTCGGAAATCGATTCTATTCCTCACCCTTCAAGGGGGAGGCGAGGAGGGGGATGGGTCAATAACTGGCTGATGGCGGCGAGGCTGAAGCCCATCCCCACCCCGGCCCTCCTGTTGAAGTGAGGGGTTGCCCATGCTCAGGCCGCCAGCTCCCGGACCTTCTTCAGGGCCTTATCGAGGAGGATGCGCTTTTCCCGGAGTTCCCGGTCCTTTTCCTCTTCCTTGGCCACCACGGCGGCGGCTGCCTTGGCGCGGAAATCGCTATTGGCGAGCTTCCGTTGCACGATGGCCAACTCCTTGTCCAGCTTGGCCAGCTCTTTTTCCAGACGGGCCTGTTCCGCGGCAACGTCGATGGCCCCCTCCAGGAGGACGAAGACCTGTACGCCGCCCACCACGCCCGTTGCCGCCCCCTTGGGCTCGGCCAGACCGACGCCGGTTTCGAGATTCTCCAGGCCTGCCAGGCCGGAAATGTAGCGCGCCCCGGCGGCCAGGATCGTTAAGGTGCTCTCGTCGGGCGCCGAGAGGATGGCCCGCAGCTTCTTGGCGGGGGCGATCCCCATCTCCCCGCGGATCGTCCGGATCTTCGTGATGGCCTCCATGATCAGCTCCATCTCCGCCTCAGCCCGGGGATCGTCGACATATTCCTCCAGGGTGGGGAAGGGGCTCACCATGATGGAACCCCTGTCGTTCACGATGGTCTGCCAGATCTCCTCCGTCAGGAAAGGCATGGTGGGGTGGAGGAGCTTCATCACGGTCTTCAGGACGCGGTACAGGGTATTCTGGGCGGCCAGGCGGGCGGCGGAGGCCTCGCGGCCGTAGAGGACCGGTTTGGCCAGCTCCAGATACCAGTCGCAGTACTCATGCCAGATGAACCGGTAGATGCTCCCCGTGGCCTCGTTGAACTTGTACTCGTCTAATCCCTTGATGACCTCGGCGATAGTCCGGCGGAGCCGCGACTCGATCCAGCGGTCGGGCAGGGAACGGGCGGCGGGATCAACCCGGGGCTCTCCGTCGGGATAATCCTCAATGTTCATCAGGACGAACCGTGTGGCGTTCCAGATCTTGTTGACGAAGAATTTGTAGCCCTCGATCCGCTCTTCCGACATCCGGACGTCCCGGCCCTGGGCGGTGAAGGCGGCCAGGGTGAACCGGAAGGCGTCGGTGCCGAATTTATCTATCATCTCAAGGGGATCGATAATGTTTCCCTTGGATTTGCTCATCTTGTCCCCATGCTCGTCCCGGACCAGGGCGTGGAGATAGACATCCCGGAAGGGGACATCCTTCATGGTGTACAGGCCCATCATCATCATCCGGGCCACCCAGAAGAAGAGGATGTCGAAGCCGGTGACGAGCAGCGAGGTGGGGTAGAATGTCTTCAGCGCCGGAGTCTGCTCCGGCCAGCCCAGCGTGGAGAAGGGCCAGAGGGCGGAGCTGAACCACGTATCCAGGACGTCCTCCTCCTGGCGGAGTTCGGAGCCCTTGCAGGCCGGACAGTGGGAGGGGTCCTGGGCGGACACGATCATGTTGCCGCAGCCGTCGCAATACCACACGGGGATCCGGTGCCCCCACCAGATCTGCCGGGAGATGCACCAGTCGCGGATGTTGGTCATCCATTCGAAGTAGGTAGCCTCCCACATGGAGGGGATGATCCGGGTCTTGCCCTTGATGACCGCCGCCGTGGCCGCCTTGGCAAGCGGGGCGACCTTGACGAACCACTGTTTCGAGACCGCGGGTTCGATGGTGGTCTTGCAGCGGTAGCAGTGGCCCACGTTGTGGGTATAGGGTTCGATCTTGCCCAGGAAGCCGCCCTTCTCCAGATCCTTCACGACATTGGCCCGGCATTCGAACCGGTCCTGGCCCTGATAGACGCCGCCGTTTTCGTTGATCACGGCGCTGCCGTCCATGATCTTGATGATCTCCAGGTTGTGGCGGTCCGCCATGGCGAAGTCGGCGGGATCGCAGGAGGGGGTGATCTTCACCGCCCCGGAGCCGAAATCCATGGTGACGTAGTCGTCGCCGATGATGGGGATCTCCCGGTTGACCAGCGGAAGGATAACCTTCTTGCCGATCTTGTCCTTATACCGGGGGTCGTTGGGGTTGACCGCCACCGCCGTGTCTCCCAGCATGGTCTCCGGGCGGGTGGTGGCGACGATTATCTCGCCGCTGCCGTCCGCGTAGGGATAGTGGATGTCCCAGAGATGGCCCGCCTCTTCCACGAATTCGACCTCCAGATCGGAAATGGCGGTGTGGCACCGGGGGCACCAGTTGACGATGTAGTCGCCCTGATAGATCAGCCCGTCGTTGTACAGGCGGACGAAGACCTCCCGGACGGCCTGGGAGAGACCGGCGTCCATCGTGAACCGCTCCCGCTGCCAGTCGCAGGAGCAACCCAGGCGCTTGAGCTGGTTGGTGATGACGCCGCCGTATTTTTCCTTCCACTCCCAGACCCGGGCAATGAACTTCTCCCGGCCGAGGTCATGACGGGTCAGGCCTTCCTTGGCCAATTCCTGCTCCACCACATTCTGGGTGGCGATGCCGGCATGGTCCGTTCCAGGCATCCACATGGCGTTGTAGCCCTGCATCCGCCGGTAGCGGATCATGATGTCCTGAAGGGCGTTGTTGAGGGCATGGCCCATGTGCAGCATGCCCGTAACATTGGGAGGCGGAATGACGATGGAAA
>Ga0209719_1000350_pt1 | contig 69646 bp, 57 predicted proteins | sample AD_JPNAS2_MetaG_FD_184421 | JGI IMG/M metagenome (GOLD analysis project Ga0209719, IMG submission 184421) | Active sludge microbial communities of municipal wastewater-treating anaerobic digesters from Japan - AD_JPNAS2_MetaG (SPAdes) (version 2) | ecosystem: Engineered > Bioreactor > Anaerobic...
TATCCTGAAAATCTTTTTTGTTATATTCTTTTCCGATGTATTTATCTTTATCGGATGAGCTGTAAAGAACTACTCCTCTGTGGTCGAGAAGCATGAAGTTTGCATGTCCTGCAAGCGGCGATCGGAGAAGAGTTTTACTGTAATTGTCCAGAGAAAATGCAATGATGAAAACACCTTCTACTTCATTCCGTTCATTTTTAAATGGTGAAGCAAGATTGAAAACCGGTTGAGCTGTTAATCTGCTGAGGATAAACTCCCCTGATGAAATATGTCCGCTTGAAATAGCGTTTTTGAAGTACCTTCTGTCGGAAGCATTGAAAGTCGATGAAACAGGCAGTCCATGAGCCCATACATTTCCATTTATATCTGCAACAAGAAGATTGGTATATTGAGGATTGAGTTTGACTGTATTTGTAAGAATATCAATCATGCGTTTTCTGTTTTTGTTTTTGAGATACGGAAGTTTTTCCAATACGGAAATTAGCTGTTCTGCCGATGCTTCAAGATTTTTTTGTTCAATAGCTATATTTTCCGCGATGAGCTGAGTTTCATTTTTTGCCGAATCAAGAGCCATTTCTCTCATGTGAAGTCCCGAGTATACAATAATGACTATAGCGGGGATTGCTACGATCACAGCAAGCAGAAGAATTTGTATTCTTATCGGCAACAGTCCGAATTTAAACATTAATCACCGTTTTATAATATATTCTGATGCAAGACTGTGATAAGAAATAGATCTGCTTCGACTATAACATGCGGGATTTAAGAAATAAAGTTTTTTTGTGTGGAAGTTGGGTCTTAAAATGTTGAGTTATAAAAAATGTTGCTGGAACAAAGAGTTTATTTCTTTTTGTTTTTTTTGCGGCAGTCTCCGCAAATGCCGTAAAGGATATGACAGTGATCCTTTAATTCGAAATCATTTTTTGCGGCAATCTTTGATTGTTCCTTTTCTATGATGTCAGATTCTATTTCTACAAATTTGCCGCAGTTTTGACAAATGAGATGATCGTGGTGTGAATTATCTGATACTATTTCATAACGTGTAACATCATGGCTCATATGTATTTCTTTGGCGATTCCGGCATCGCAGAGAAGTTTTACTGTTCTGTAAACAGTCGCGATTCCTATTTCGGGATTTGATTTTTTAACTATATCGTAAATTTCTTCGACAGTTCGGTGTATGTGTTCGCTTTCCATTATTTTAAGAATATGGTTTCTTTGAGAGCTGATTTTAAGTCCGCTGTTTTTGACGTAGTCATTCAGTTTTTCAATTGCTGACATTATAAACTCTCCGGTTATTTATAAAAACATTTTGTGGCTCATTTTATCAGGTCAAGTCAAAATTTGTTATGCAATCATTTCCTTTTTTGACGGATTTTGTTTTCTGCGTTTTGCAGTATATCTTGCGCATTGCGGAATCATTCCGTAACCGAGCATAATGCCAAGTATGAAATCCTCTTCAGGCGAATATTCATTAAGAGGTTTATTGCCGAAAAGTTTGATTATATCAATGCAGTTTTTATCTCCGAAAAAAAGATTTATCTTTGAATCCGATACATTCTGGACGAAATATGGTATCTTTAATTTTTCCAGACGGTCTGCAGCCTGAGTTTCAAAACTTTTTGAGAGAGTATGCAGAATCAGGTTTCTGAGGCCCTTCTGATATTCATATATGTGATGTAGAAATACCTGCATATTGCCGCCTTTCTGATGTCAATAATGATAATGAATATCAAAAAGTCAAGCGAAGTTGTGAAATAATGAGCGTGCCCGTTATTTTGTGCGGGCACTCATATTTCTTCTAACCGCAAAAACTTCTTATAATAAATTCCTTTTATGGCGAAACTGAAATAAATGGTTTCGCGAGGTAAAAATGGCTTACTGGTTACTTGTTTATGACGGCGACTGTCCTATGTGCCGGAAATTTATTCAGATGATTGCCCGTTTTGACCGGGATAAAATGATAGATTCAATTTCATTTACGGATTATGCTGAAAAAACAGATAAGTTTAGTTATGATGAGCTTGAAGAGGATATTCATCTCATCGGCAAAAATGGCGAGGTTCTGAAAAAGGGTGAGGCTATCCATAAAATGATAAGCATACTTCCTCCATTGAAACCGTTCAGATGGATGCTTGAGGGGAAATCCGGCAGAAAGTTTTCTGATCTGTTTTATTTTTCTACAAAACGACTGCGCAGATGCATGAATTGTCCGCATGATAAAAGAGAAATCAGGAGAGACCGTTAAATGATTGATTATTTTTGCATGATGATGTAGAATCTCCCGGATATGAATAAAAGAAACATTTATATTTCCGGAAAGGCCTCACTGAAAAGGGTTGTTTATCAAATTGTTTCGGAAATGCCGGGAATAAGCTGTCCTGATTCTGTTATGTCGTCAGATATGATTGTTTTCTGTGCTGATAAAGATTATAATATTTCATCCATTCCCGAACAGGATGTCGAAGCGCTGAAAACGGGAATCCCTGCGGTTTTATTATCCTACGGCGCTCCTTTTTCTACATTGCTCGATTTTGTCCGAATGGGAGTTTTCAGTTTTATCAGTCTGCCTGCGAATGCTTCTCATGTCAGAAAGGAAATATCCAGAATTATTTCATACGATTCTTCCTGTACCGGTGAAGAATATGATCTTGAACTTGATACAGGGGATGTTTCCGTTCACGTAAATTTTAACTGCAAATCAATTTCAAATTTTATCATTTCATCTTTAAACAATATTCATGAGCAGGGGGCGCTTGTTTCCAGGCTTGTGTCGCACCGCGGAAAGATTCAGGGAGTTTATTCTCATGAGATGGATATTCCCGAAGAAATAACGGATGAAGAGAATTTGGTCAAAAAAAAGGTTTTGTCTGCTATTGATGAAGACCGTGTTCTTGTGAATTATCAGCCGATTATTTCTCTTGCTCACAAAAAATGCAGCGGTTTTGAGGCTCTATCCAGAATTATTTCCGAAAACGGTGAAATTATTCCTCCTGATCTTTTTATTCCGGTTGCTGAAAAAAGCGGAATAATCGGAAAACTGACGCGGCATATGATAAAGAAAGTTTGTTCGGATATCGCCGAAGGAATAAAAACCGGATTTCCTGAAGAGTTCAGGATAAGCGTCAATATTTCCGCCAAGGAGTTTCTTAATGAGGATATAGTCGACTATATCGAAAATGAGGTTAGGCGTAATTCGATTAAAACAAAATATCTGGCATTTGAAATTACTGAAAGTGCATTCATGGAAGATATGGCAAAATCAAATATCACTTTGCTCCGCCTTAAAAAAGACGGTCATCTCATTTATATGGACGATTTCGGGACAGGTTATTCTTCGCTCAGCTATCTTCAGCACTTTCCTGTTGATGTCATTAAAATCGACAAATCATTTGTAAAATGGATGCATGTTGACGAGCAGAGTGAGCATATAGTAAAATCAATTGTCGGTCTGGCTCACGGGCTTCAGATGAAAATTGTTGCAGAGGGAGCCGAGGACGCGGAGCATGTATCAATGCTTTCAGAATTCGGCTGTGAATATTCACAGGGATATATTCATTCAAAGCCTATTCCGTTTGCCGAAGCTGCTGTTTTTATAAAGAATTATACTCTAGAATAAAATTGCAGACTTTGTCACTTTGCTTTTTTCAGCTGATTGAAGGACTGTTTCTGCCGATAATAACAATAAATAAGAGGACTTTATGGCGAAAATTATGATAGTGGATGATTCAAAATTTATGAGAGGAATCATTCGTAATGCACTTGAAGATGGCGGACACACTGTTATCGCCGAAGCTGAAAACGGTAATGATGCAGTTGAATTTTATAAACAGCATAAGCCCGATGTTGTCACAATGGACGTAACAATGTGGGGAAAGGACGGAGTTGAGGCTCTGGAAGATATTACCAAATTTGATGCTGATGCAAAGATTATAATGGTTTCGGCTTTGAATGAGACTACCATGAAGGGCACGCGTACAAGTGTTAATGCCAAGGCCTATCTTACAAAACCTTTTACAAAAGAACAGCTCTTATCGGCTGTAAACAGTCTTATATGAGTAGTGATTATTTACGGCTTTACGAAAAGGATTCGGATTCTGATGCCGCTTACTTTCTGAGTCACGGCGGAATTTATTACTATATCTCAAACTCCGATAAATATTCCCTGAAAGGTCAGAATTTCATTATCGGAGCTTCTGAGCTGATTATGTCAAAGGCGATCGGTCAGCCTGTGCTCAGGCAGGAAACGGTTCTTCTGGACAAAGACGCCTGTGTAAAAAAAATTCCTGCGGATAAGTTTTACGAAAGTCTGAATCAGTTTTCATTTATAATGAATCTTTCTATGGTAATAGCCCGCCAGGTGGTTCTGACGAATAAAATAATACAGGAAAACCGAAAGCTTCTGACTGCAGAATCGAAATCTCCCCAGCAGGTTTGTCTTGAATATTATAAAATAATATCCGTGATTCTGGAAGAGTATGAAAAGCGCAAGCTCCCGTGGCTGAAAGATATACTCTCGAAGTATCATGCCAGCCTTGTTTTTAAAAAGGGTGAAATATATTTTAAAACAGCACAGCCTGTGAAGATTGAGTCTGCGGCTTCGTTTTCGGATAAGATGATAGAGTATCCGAAATCGGCTGTTATTTTTTCGCAGGGCGAACTCGGACGTGAAATGTTTATTCTTCAAAGAGGATCAGTTGAAGTTCTGATAGGGGAGAGCCGTGTTGCAGTTATAGATGAACCGGGCAGCGCGATCGGTGAAATTGCCCTTCTTCTCGGCGAAAATAGAAGCGCGACACTTCGTGCAATGAATAATGTGGTTCTTACTAAGATTACTCAGAATGATCTCAAGGATCTTTCCGGAAGCGACAGTTCGCTTTTTTTTGAAATTGCCAAATCGCTTTCGCAGAAACATATTAATAATATCGCGAATATCCATTCGATAAATGAATCTGTAATTTCGCGAAATCTCGGTTTTGATGATGAAGAATTGCGCAAGAAAAAACAGAATGATCAGCGCGCGGAAATGGAGCTTTCGAGTCTGAAGAAAGTTGTATCCGATGCCTTTTTTAAAAAGGATGCTTTTTTTCTTAAGGAAAGGATTGGAGATCTGATTGATTAAAAAATCAGACCCAGTCTTTCCATTTGAAAATATAGTATGTTCCGACTCCGAGTCCTAGTAATCCGACTAGAAAAAGAAGGTATGATATAGGCCAGTTGTCCGGACCGCCTGTCATCATAGACCATTCACTCATTCCGCCGATTCCGGTAATCATTGTCAACGGCATGAAGATCGTTGTTATGACAGTGAGACGTCTCATTACAGAACTCAGTTTGTCGCTTGCGATTGAATTTCTGGCTGTAATCATGACGGATAGAATTTCTGAATATGTCCGTGAAAGATTTCTGCACTGATTGTTTTCAATGATCATATCATCAAGAACTTCAATATTTTCTTCCGTGAACGAAAACTTGTTTGAATAGAACTTAATTTTTTCAATTACTGATGAGTTTGAATTTATTCCCGTGAGATAATATACCAGGGACTTTTCGAGTGTGTATAGATGCATCATGTATTTGCTGTCTGTGCTGGATTCAATTTTCTGCTCAATCGAATCCGAAATCATATTGATGACTTTGAGGTGACCTAGAAAATGAGAAATAGTCGCATAAATGAGTTTTAGAAAAGCTTCATTAAGCGAGTCGACTTTTTGAGATTGTTTGTCTTCAAACATCTGAATTTCGTCCGGCTGGACTATTACAATTCTGTCTTTGAAATAAAAAACTCCGAATGATGTAACTTTAAAAAGAAGATTATCGTTTGTTGAATAATTTTTCGGTCTTTTGAAAATAACGACTGTATGGTCTTCTTCGAATTCGAGACGGCTTATTTCATCGGGGTCAAGGGCCGAATTGAGATTGTGTTCATCAATATTGTGCTTGTTAAGCAGTTCTTCTTTTTCAGCATGATCGGGATTGAGGTAAATGATAATCTTGCCGTTTTCATCGGAAGGAGTGATTCTGCCTTCCGCAATAGTCAAAAATTTTTTCATGCCTATACCCTTTGCCGGAAGTATGCCGTATTGCCTGTCTGCTAGTTTCGTAAGACTAAAGACAATGCTGTAATACGTCAAGGTTAATATTGTCGGTATTGTCTGAAAGCAGGCAGAAAAATTGATATTTATATTCAGCAGACGGTTTGATGAAAATATGCTTGTAAGGGCTTTCTGTACATTGAATTGTGTCTATATTAGTATTTCCGGAGGTTATTGTGAAGATTTCACCTTTTTTAAGACGTATTATGCTGATTGTAATTGCTGTTGCTTTTATTTCTCTGGGTCTGGCCGGACATTTTTTCGGCATTCATCTGCCGGAAAGAATTGAAAGCACTGTTGATATTGTTCTTTTGATTGCGGCTTTTGTTATTTTTTTCAGCGGCCGGAGAAAGGCTGATGACAAGTAAATCGATAAAAATACCGGTAATTTTTTTTATACCGGTTTTTTTTATGATTTTATTTCTTTGGTTTACTCCGGATTTGTTTTCGTATGAAGACAGAATATTTGTTTCAGCCGATGCCGCTTCGTCTTATGATTTAATTGTTCTATTCGGTGCAAGAGTTTATTCTAACGGAGAACTTTCACCGGTTGTGCGGCAAAGAGCAGATGCTGCATGTATCCTCTTTATGAAGAAGAATGCGGCAATTCTTGTAAGCGGAAACGGAAAGCATGAAGTTGATTCCATTTCAAAATATCTTGTATTAAGAAATATTCCTCATGAATTTATCATAAAGGATTATTCCGGCTGTGATACACATGACACACTGAGAACGCTTGAAAAATATAAAAATAAAAAAATAACAGCAGTATCACAGTTGTTTCATCTTTATAGAATAATCGATATGGCGCATGATCACGGTTATGATGTTTCCGGCTTTGCCGCAGATAAGGCTGTTAAGTATGAAGAAAATATTTCTTTTCATGAGAAGCTTTATATACGTGTACAAAGACGTTTCCGTAACGCACTTCTTTTCTGGATTTATAGAATGAATTTGTATGACCGTGCTTCTTCTTTATATAATGGTTGAGGTTTTAGCGCTTTTTTATTACAATGCCCAGATAAACATGAAATTTTCCGGAGACTTATTGACGGTTTAATAATATGAACATAAACGATTCACTCGATTTTAATGAGATTACTTCAAAGATATCCGAATTTATAAAAACAGAATACGGTTCAGCTGAACTCGATTCATTTGCACCTATGGCGCTGGATGAATCGCAAAAAAGAATGAACATGATAAAAGAGATCATGGATTTTAGAATTGAGTTTGAACGTATGGCTGTTTCTGAAATTGAAAACATTGACAAAGCCGTAGCACGGATTTCAAAGGGAAGCGAAGTCGGTCTGGAAGATATATTTAAAATACGCCGCGCCGTAATCGCTTCGGAAATTTTAAGACGTCAGATTTCATCTCACCGAGAATCTCTTCCGCAAATATCTTCTGACGATGATCTTTCATTTTCCGATATTTCTTCTGTTAAGGATTATCTTTCTTCGGTACTAACTGATTCGGGTGAGCTTGTCGTTGATAAGTTCCCCGCGCTGAAGCGCCTTCAGCATGAAATAGATTCTTTGAAAAAACAGATTCTGTCACAGATTTCACGTATTATGAATTCGCCCGCATATGACAAGCATCTTCAGGAAAAGGTTCATGATACTAGAAGCGGAAGATTCGTGATTCTTCTAAAATCGAGTTCCAGAGGTGCACTCTCCGGTTCCATTCATGACGTATCAAATTCCATGCAGACTGTTTATTTTGAACCGGATGAAATACGTGAACACAATTCCCTTTACGCTTCAAGGCAGTTTGAATACGGAATAGAAATATCAAAAGCCGTTGCGGAAATTGCACAGAAAATATGCGATAATGCCGATGAGATAAAAACGAACGCGCATGTCTATGGAAAGATAGATTTTCTGAATTCACTCGCTGTTTTTTCTGAATTGATAAAAGCGGAGAAGCCGCAGATTTCAGATGAAAATGAAATTGTATTATATTCCGCGAGGCATCCTCTTCTTTATCTGATGAATAAGGACGGTGTCGTTGCGAACGATATTATTCTGGATAATTCAAACTGCGGCATGGTCATCTCGGGAGCTAATGCCGGGGGAAAAACAGTAGTTCTAAAAACGGCAGGTTTGTGCGCTCTCATGGTCCGGCACGGTTTGCTGATACCTGCATCTCCTGATTCGAAAATATCTTTTTTCGACAATATATACGCCGACATAGGCGACGATCAGAGTATTTCCATGTCGCTTTCAACATATTCGGGTCAGATAAAAAATTTGACGGATATGATAAATTCACCATCTGGAAAAACTCTTATCCTTGTGGATGAGATTATTTCAGGGACCAATCCGCATTACGGAGCTGCTCTTGCAAGAAGCGTATTGGAAGAATTTGCCGGCAAAAATTTTAAATTTATAGTTACTACCCATTATCCCGAACTGAAAAAAATGGCGTCTGAAGATACGCGTTTTATGAATGCCTCCGTTCTTTTTGATCCAGAATCGCTTAAGCCTACATTTATTTTGAAGCGTAATCTTCCTGGAATGAGCTATACTTTCGAAATCGCCGATCTTATGAAAATGCCCGGTCATATTATTTCGCGAGCGAAGGAAGTTGCCGGATCGGATGATTTGAATGCTGATGCTCTGCTTGAGAAACTTCACAGATACGAGACTGAGCTTGCAGTTGAACGTGATGCTGTGGCAGAAATCAGAAAGGAACTTCTTGAAAAGATTTCTTCCAATGAAGAACTTGAGACAAAACTCAAACAGGCAGTTCGTGAGGCAAAGGAAGCAAAGGGAATAGAATTTATAGAAGAACTCAAAACTGCTCATGAGAGAATACAGAATAGAATCAGAGAGCTCAATCAGCTCACTTTAAAAGATGCCGAAAAAATAAGGGATGAAATTGTCTCTGAAAAGAAAAAAACAGAGGAGAGTATTCTTGATATCAGAAAGGATTTTTTTGAAGACAAGTATGAAAAGTTCAATCCGGAAAAATGCACTAAGGGTTCTTCTGTTTTTGTGATTCCTCTTGAGGCCGAAGGGATTGTCGAATCAATAGATGTGAAGAACAAGAAACTCAATGTAATCTTCGGTAATTCAATCCGTTCGAAATATTCCTTCAAGGATGTTTTTGCCGTTAAGGATAGAAAAGAACCACGTCAGATTTTTCAGGCACGTCCGATAAATATTGAACCGAATGATATTCCTCTTACAATTCAGACATCCTATAATACAGTAGATCTCCGCGGAATGCGCGTAGACGAAGCTTTGTCAAAACTCGATTCTGATCTTGATTCAATGATGGCTAAAAGCATTAAGACTGCGGTTGTTATTCACGGTCACGGAACCGGTGCTTTAAAAGATGCAGTGCGCAGTCATCTCAAATTCAGTTATTATGTTTTGAGCTCAAGAAGCGGCCAGCAGGGTGAGGGCGGCGACGGAGTCACGATTGCTGCTTTAAAGTAAAAAAATATACTTTACAAATATTTAATAGACTTAAGAATATGTTAAGTTGATGGATTTGAAAATATGCCCAAGGGCGTTAAATAAAGGAGAGAAATATGGCTTATAAAATAGCTCTTTATCCCGGAGACGGAATCGGACCTGAGGTTGTTGCAGAAGCTGAAAAAGTAATCAAAAAAGTGAATCTTGACTGCACTACGACAAAATTTGACTGGAATTCGTCGCTTTATGCCAAAATCGGCCATTGCGCGCCTGAAGATTTTATTGAACAGCTGAGAGGGTTCGATGCCATTCTTCTCGGAGCACTCGGTAATAAGGACAAGGCGCCTGAACATATTGCTGTTGAGCCTCTTCTTATGATGAGAAAAAATTTCGACCAGTATGTAAACATTCGTCCGTCAGTACTGCTTCCCGGCGTAGGCACGCCGCTGAAAGACAAAAAGGAATTTGATATTGACCTTGTATGTATCCGTGAAAACACGGAAGGCGAGTATACTACTCTCGGCGGAAGACACTATGTCGGAACACAGCAGGAATGTGCGATGCAGATTAATTATTTCACGCGTATAGGCGTTGAAAGAATTATACGTTACGCTTTTGAAACTGCGAAAAAACGCGTTAAGAAACATGTAACAAGCATCACAAAATCGAATGTTCTCAAATACAGCATGGTTATGTGGGATGAAATTCTTGAAGAAGTTGCCGCTGATTATCCTGATATAAAATACACTAAAATGTATGTCGATGCGGCGGCGATGAATCTTGTGAGATGCCCTGAAACTTTTGACGTTATTGTTGCTTCTAATCTTTTCGGCGACATCCTGACAGATATTTCTGCGATTGTAACAGGCGGAATCGGTTTTGCCGGAAGCGCGAATCTTAATCCGACACGCGAAATGCCTTCAATGTTTGAACCTGTTCACGGTTCTGCGCCGGATATAGCAGGTCAGCAGAAAGCGAATCCTATCGCGGCAATAATGAGCTGTGCCATGATGATTGAATTTCTCGGTGAAAAAGAAATTGCAAAGAAAATCGAAGCTGCCGTAATAGAACACCTCAAGGATGACAAGATAAAGACTCCGGATAGAGGCGGAAATAACAAGACAAGTGAAGTCGGTGATGATATCGTTGCCAGACTCTGATTGTTGTTTCGTTAATTTGAAAACAGAATGAGCAGAAGGGGCGGTTTAACCGTCCCTTTTTTATTTTAGATTTCCGGTCAGTTCGGCGGCAACTCGGCTCAGCTCATGACTTCTGAACGGTTTGTGTATAAATGCGTTAAGTCCGTTTTTCTGAAGTTCCGTTAAATCACGTGACTGAATAAATCCTGATGCAATTATGATTTTTGCCTCCGGATTTATTTTCTTTATTTCGAAGAAACAATCACGTCCGCTCATAACAGGCATTATCATATCAAGAATAACAAGATCTATTTTGTCCTTTTCATTTTTATAAATTTCTGCCGCCTTTAATCCGTTCTCGGCGAGAATTACATTATACCCGAATTTTTCAAGAAGTCCTCTGCCTACCAGCCGCATAACTTCTTCATCATCAGCAAGCAGAACAGTTCCGTGCCCCGTATATATTGTTTCATTAATGCTGCTGCTTTCAGAGGGCTCTTCGCTTAAAGGAAGAATTATTTTAAAAGTTGTCCCTTCGTTAAGTTTACTTGAAACAGTTATTGCTCCGTTATGCTGCTGGATTGTAGCGTAAGCTGCGGCAAGTCCGAGTCCGGTACCTGAACCTTGCTTTTTTGTGGTGAAAAAAGGATCGAATATTTTATTGATGTCTTCCGGCTTTATTCCGCATCCTGTATCAGATACTGTGATTTCTATATACGCTCCGGGATTGAGTTCAAACGGGCTAGATTCGCATTCATCGCCGGACATATTTTTGAAACGTGTTGAAAAATAAAGAATACCGCCGTTCGGCATTGCATGAGATGCGTTTATTCCCAGATTGAGAAAGACGTTCTGAATCTGCGGCGGATCGCCCATTATGACGCCTGATTCAGCATTAAATTCCGTCTGGATGACAATACGTTTATCTACGGTATTTTGAAGCAGCGATATCGCACCGATTATAGCCTGATGAACATCTGTGGGAACAGATGCTGCTGCCTGACGTCTTGAAAATGCAAGCAGTCTGTTGGAAAGTTCAGACGCGTGTGCTGCGGATTTTATTATGACATCGATATCGCCGTTAAGTTTCGGATCATCAGTGAATTCCGATAAACGCATTTGAAGAAGTTCAGCGCCGCCGATTATGCCGGCGAGCATATTGTTGAAGTCGTGAGCAATGCCGCCGGCAAGACGGCCGATTGCATCCATCTTTCTTGAATGATTCAATTGTTCCTGAATAGAATATTCTCTGGTCATATCGCGGAAAACAAGAACAGCACCAGTGATGATTCCGTCTTCATTTTTTATCGGTGCTCCCGAATCTGCAATGCGGTATTCCTTGCCGTCACGGCTTATTAAAAGTGTGCTGTCAGTGAATTCTATTATTTTGCCTGAAGATATTATTTCTTCCGCCGGGTTTGCTATTTCATTTCCGGTTCTGCTGTTTATGATTTTTAAAACATCAGAAAGCTGTTTCCCTTCTGCTTCCTGGCTTTTCCATCCCGTAAGTTTTTCTGCAACAGGATTAATTCTGGTGATTAATCCTTCCGTGTCGGTGGTGATTACGGCATCACCGATTGAATTTAAGGTGATTCTTAAGTTCTCCTCGTTTTCGCGGAGCATCCTGTGTGATTCGCGTATTTCATTTTCAGACCTTATTCTTTCTGTGATATCGCGCGCCGCGGCGAATATCACAGAACCGCGCGGGGCGGATTTCCATTCGATGTGACGGTATGAACCGTCTTTTGCCTTGTAACGGTTGACGAAATTTACCACTTCTTTCTGTTCGGCAAGATCGGAAAGAACCGCCAGGGTTGATTCTATATCATCAGGATGAACAAAATCAAGAAACTGTCTGTTTTCCAGCTCTTCTATCTTATAGCCGAGAACCTGCGACCATTGATTGTTTACTCGCAGAAAATTTCCTTTGGTATCGGCGATACAGAAAAGATCGAGTGCGAAGGAGAAATACTGTTTAAGCTCCTCTGATTTTTTTTTGAGTTCTATTTCTACGCGTTTTCGGGAAAGCAGAAGCTTTGTCAGCGTTATAATCAGAATTAAAAGAAGAAGAAATACCGCCGCAGAAATCATAACAAGCAATGTATACCTTTCAAAAAAAGAATACTTTCTGTTTATAATTATACTGTCTTCGGGCAAAGCCGAAATGGGTATGGAAAATCTTTTTGCGGCATCTGCATCAAATATAAATTTATTTCTGCTTTCAGTCTGAACTTTTGTTTGAGAAGCGTCGATTCCGAATTTAATTAATTCAACAGCTTTCTCTGCCGCGTATGTTCCCTGAATAATGCCGCTGTTTGCTTTTCCTCCGAGTACACCGAGACCGATGTTTGAGGCGGATGTTGAAATTACGGGTACAGGACAGTTTCCAGCAATAAGCGGATAACTTTCGGTGTTTAAATATGTTTTTCCGGTCTTGTCCATGTACCATGCCGGAGCAATTGCGATTGAATTTTTTGGAAGATTTTTCAATTCATAAATAAGTTCATCTGTTGAAAGATTCTCTCCGTTTAAATAAATGTATGATATATCAGGATTTGATTTTTCTGTCAGGGCTATTTCCGCGCGTGTTCCGAGACCTGTCGGAGTTCCATCCGTTATTGCGGCGATATATTTTGTTTCAGGGAAAAGCTTTTTTATTAGATCAATGTTTCCGGGGATGTCGAGGTTTTCAATTATGCCGGAAAAATTTTGCGGAAGATCTTCGGTTGATTTGATGTCGTTAACACCGCAGAAAACAACAGGGACGCCCGGAAAAATTCTGCCGCCGAATTTTTTTAAAAGATCAAATGCCGCGTCGTCCGATACGATGATTACGCCGGGCGCGTTATTCGTGTATTTTGTTTCAAGACGTTTCAGAAAAGCGTTTATATTGGTATAATCCGGAAATCGTTTTGAATCCATGTATTCGATGTATATTTCAGCATCCGGAATTTTATTTTTGATTGCTGCTGCAGCGGAAGTTACAATTTCATCAGTCCAGTGAAAGGTCTGATGATAAGAATTTATTATTAGAATATGGTTGTGAGCCGCAGGAGTATCCCCGGCTGAAAGTGCCGGTACTGTGATAGAAAGCATTGCTGCTGTTATCAAAACCGTTAATTTGAGCTTCATAATGCTCCGCAATAACATAGTTACAATCTATTATTTAAATAAATACTGACTTTTTTAATTCTATCATGATTTAACTGCAGTATCAATAAAAATTATATCAGGATTATTGTTATCTATCTGAAGAATCATTAAGCAATAAAGGGTATTAATTTTATTGACTTCACTTAACATATATATAGCACTAGTTTTATGAATATTGAACAGCTAATTGATTATCTGAAGTCCGACAGAGGCTTCAATGAAAATGTCGTATCGTGGAATACCGTTCCGGCAAAGGACGCGGTTTATTCTGAATTTCCGGATTATATTGATAGACGGCTCGTCGATTATTATGTATCAAAAGGAATATTGAAGCCTTATTCGCATCAGCGCGCGGCCTTTGATCATGCGCGGAAAAAAAATGATTTTGTGGTTGTGACTCCGACCGCGTCCGGAAAAACTCTATGTTATAATGTACCTGTTATAGACGAGATAATCAAAAATCCCGAATCCCGCGCGCTCTATATTTTTCCGACTAAGGCGCTTGCTCAGGATCAGATGCACGAGCTTAACCGCATTGTCGAATCGCTTGAATTAAAAATAAAAACTTATACTTTTGACGGAGATACTCCGGCAAACGCGAGAAAATCAATACGCGAGTCGGGTCATGTGGTTATTACAAATCCGGATATGCTTCATTCCGGTATTCTTCCTCATCATACCATCTGGGTAAAGCTCTTTGAAAATCTTAAATTTGTTGTCATAGATGAGGTTCATACTTACAGAGGAATCTTCGGTTCGCATTTCTGCAATCTTCTCCGCAGGCTTGAACGTATATGTAACTTTTACGGATCGAATCCGAAGTTTATATTGTGCAGTGCGACAATTGCTAATCCGAAAGATCATGCCGAAGCTCTTACCGGGCGCAGTATGTTTCTCGTCAACGAGAGCGGTGCGCCTTCGGGTGAAAAGAATTTCATCATTTATAATCCGCCTGTGGTAAATGAAAACCTCGGAATACGCCAGTCGTCAGTAAAACTTTCAGCTGAAATCGCTTCAACATTTATACGCAATAAAATCACGACAATCGTTTTTGCAAAAAGCAGAATCCGCGCCGAAATAATTACAAACTATATCAAGGAAAAAACTCACGCGCGTCTTGCCGCCTACCGCGGCGGTTATCTTCCGGGAGAGCGCAGAGACATCGAACGCAAAATGCGCTCGGGCGAACTCGACGGAATTGTTTCGACGAACGCGCTTGAACTCGGCATAGATATCGGTTCACTTGACGCTGTAATATCAGTCGGATATCCCGGTTCTGTTTCATCGCTTCTTCAGCAGTTCGGCCGCGCGGGACGGAGGAACTCTTCATCGCTTTCGCTTCTTGTTGCTAATTCTTCCGCGCTCGACCAATACATAGCAGAGAATCCCGAATTTCTGACCGGCTTTCCGCCGGAAAACGCTGTAATAAATCCGGACAATCTATTGATTCTTTTGGATCATATCAAATGCGCGGCGTTTGAGCTTCCTTTTTCCGAAAACGAACGTTTCGCGCCGCACATTTCAACTACGAAGGAGATTCTCGATTATCTCGAATCTGAAGGAATACTCAAAAATGCATCAGGCAAATATCACTGGATGAATGCGATTTATCCCGCGAATGAAGTTTCACTTAGAAGCGCGTCGCATGATAATGTGGTTATTGTTGACGCGACTTCGGCAAACAAAGTGATAGGCGAGGTTGATCTTTCGAGCGCGCCGACACTGATACATGACGAGGCGATTTATATTCATCAGGGCAGGCAGTTTTATATTGATAAGCTCGACTGGGAAAGAAGGACCGCTTTCTGTCACGAAACCGATTCTGATTATTATACCGACGCTGAATGCAAGACGGACATTCATGTTCTAGCCGACGACCGCAGTATAAAAAAAGCCTCTTTTGATTTATGTTATGGAGAAATAAACATCCGTGAACAGGCGATGCTTTATAAAAAGATTAAATTCCGGACTCATGAAAATATCGGTTCCGGAAAAATCACGCTTCCTGAGATTGAAATGCACACGTCGAGTTTCTGGATTGATTTCGATGAAGAATATCTTGATTCATTCGGCGGAAAAGCGAACTCAGGCGCGCTTTTATATTCAGTCGGTTACATTCTCAAAAACATTGCGCCCGTGCATTTGTTCTGCGATCCTTCGGATATACGTTCAATAAACATGAGCAAATCTTCATTCAGCCTGAAGCCGGCACTGTTCATTGCCGATTCATCTCCGGGCGGAAGCGGACTCTCCGCAAAACTCTATGACATATTTGATCATGTCGCGCTTTGCGCCTCTGAGCATATCTCGCGCTGTTCATGTAAGGAAGGATGTCCGGGATGCATCGGACCTTCCGCCGGCGGCATCGACGGAGTCAAAAAAATTATATGCGCATTGCTCGGAGACCTTGCTTCGGCATCTTCTGAACAGGCGGATGTTCTTCACTAATTAATTATTGACGTATTTATGCAAATATGATTATTCTGCCGAAAATAAAAAATATTCAAGCGGGGTGATGACGGCATGTTGTCTCATAATCCTGCTCATTTATACTGGGTATATCTAAAGCCGGTTGAAGGCAGAAAACATTTCTCGGAATATTATCTTAAAAATGAATTCATGGAAGATATATTCGCAAAAGCTAATTTTAAATATGAGAATGGGAGGTCTGTCAAAAAATGAAAAAGAAATTATCTTTTATAATTCTGCAATTACTAATATTGATATTTGCCACATCGTGCACAGCGAAATGGAGCGGAGAAGTAAGCTTCGTTGTTGAGGGCACAATTTCAGATGTTGACATATCTTATCACACAAGAGAGTTTATTGATAATTTGGATTCGGTATCTTTACCATGGTATTCAGGTACTATTTCTGCTGAAGCGGATGATGAATCAACAAATTCATGTATGATTGAAGTAACCAATAACACAACAGACACATCGCCGATAACTGTTAAAATATTTGTGGACGGCGAACTTCGCGCGGAAGAAACAGGTTCAGGTGCATATTGTACTGTTTCTACAGGTTATAGGATTGATGAAGAGGAATGATGAAGAAAAAATATGTGCTGGGAATCTTTCAATTTATATTGTTGTTATCAACATCCTCGTGTGAATGCAAATGGAATGGTGAAGTATCATTTGCTGTGGAGGGTACTATTTCTGATGTTGATATTGAGTATTCTACAAGCGAGGTTTATGAGAATTTGGTTTCTGCTTCACTGCCGTGGTATTCTGAAAATATATCCGCGCATGCGGAAGATCAGGAATACGAAGATTGTTATATCAGCGTAAAGAATAACACAGCAGACACATCGCCGATAACTGTTAAGATTTATGTGGACGGCGAGCTTCGCGCGGAAGAAACAGGTTCGGGCGCGAATTGTACGGTTTCTACAGGTTATACGATTGATGAGTTTGAATAATAAATAATGGAGTATTAATTATGTCTCAGTTCTTAAAGAATATATTTAAATGTATGTTTGTTTTTATGTTATTGGTTCTCACCGTGCGAGATATCCGCGCGGAAGAGACTGCGGCGCCTGAAGAAAACAAAACTTTTTCATTTACGCTTTATCCGTGTCCTCTTCCGTTTCGATGGTTTTCTGCTGAGGCGGAATATGCTTTCAGTAATAACTTCACACTTGCTATAGAGGGCAAGTATTGGGATTACTACGAAACGGATGAAAGATATGACTGGAAATGGAAAAGACTCGAAACGAGTTTGGGGATAAGAGGTTATGCGCAAAAAGCAATGGAAGGAATTTTTGCCGGTATATACCTGAATTATCTTTATCTTGATCTTGAGCTTGATGACCGTTATTTTGAAGAAATTAGCGGCCAAGCCAAGTTTAAAACATTCGGAGCAACAGGCTGGATAGGGTATAAATGGATTATATCAAACGCCGTTTTAGAAGTTTCAACCGGTGTTACTTATTATGCGTTGGGTAACGCAGAGCTTACTGTTAATGATTCATATACTAACGAAACATATAAAGAAACTTCTCCTTTGAAACTGGGACTTTGCTGGTCGGGTATCGGTTTGGGATTAGGAATAGCTTTTTGACGGCTGCAGTCTTTTTAATAATGACTCCGAATAATGAAATTATAATGGAGCAATAATTATGCCGCAGATTTTTCGGAATATTATTAAGTGCGTGTTTGTTTTTGTGATTCTGTTTCTCTGCCCACGGGATATTTATGCTGAAGAGACTGCGTCGCCTGAAGAAACATATACTTTTTCGTTTACGGTTTATCCGTGTCTTCTTCCTATGTGGTGGTTATCTGCCGAAGGAGAATATGCTTTCAGTGAGAAGTTTTCAATTGCGCTTGAGGGCAAGTACTGGGACTATCACGATACCGACGGCAGAAATGAATGGAAATGGAAAAGACTTGAGACAAGCATAGGGATAAGAGGATACTATAATAAAGTTCTTGAAGGGTTTTTTGTAGGCGCTTATCTGAATTATCTATACGTTGATGTAGAACTTGACGATCATTATTTTGATTCTATGAAAGGACACCGTTCCTTTAAGACTTTAGGAACAACTGCCTGGATCGGTTATAAATGGAATATCTCCGGAGGTATCATTGAAGTTTCAACAGGCTTGTCCTATTATGTTCCGGTCAAAACACGGATCAATGTTTCGGATGAAATATACGGCAGAACATATACTAAAGAACTTCCAGAGCAGTTAGGTCTGCTGGGGCTTGTATGGCCGGGTGTAGGTTTGGGAATAGGAATGTACTTTTAAAGGCGCGGAATTTTGCAATCTGATGGACATAACACAAAAACTGAAACTTTACACTAAAACAGCTCAGCCGGCGCGCGAGAGCAAAGAATTCGACGCGTCTTCGATTGGTTTTCATGCCGTCAGCGGCGAGTCGGGAAATATTATCCGAAAAGAATCTTTCTTTTCTTTTGATGATATAAAGATAGAAGAAAATTCGTTCAAGAATTCATTGAAAGCTTATCTTTCGATGAACGGATTTGACGAATCGATTGAACTGCATGAAATTCTGTTTTTGGATCTCGAAACAACTTCTCTTTCAATTGCAGCCGGTTCTATACCGTTTCTTACGGGATTCGCTTACTTCGATTCGGACACGCTGATAGTCGAACAGATTTTTATTGAAGATATTTCTAGAGAGAAAAATTATCTCGAATATCTTCTTCCTTTTTTTGCGAATGCGAAGGCTGTTGCAACTTTTAACGGCGCGTCATACGATGTGCCGTTAATAAAAAACCGTTACATGCTCAACCGCGTCTATGGATTTCCGATGAAGATACCGGTAATCGATATTCTGATTCCCGTACGGCGGATTTTTAAAAAGCTGTATGAATCGCTGTCTCTCGGTTCACTCGAAAAGAACATTTTAGGTTTTGAACGTATAGATGATATTCCGGGATTTCTGATTCCTGATGTTTATTTTTCGTTTCAAAGAACCGGCGAAACAGACCGCATCGCTTCTGTCGCCGAGCATAACGCGGTCGATATCGTTTCGATGATTCGCGTTTTCGGCATTGTCTCATCGATTTATGAATCCGCATCAAAACGCGAGTTTTCGATTATTGATGAAGCCCATATGAAAAATCTTGCGTCATCATTGTTTGCTAAAGATATTGATTTGTTTCTCGATATGGCCGATTTTCTCGGAGACTCTATTCTTGATGATGAAAATCTTTTTAACAAGTTTTCGATCGCGCTCAAGCGCGAAAATGATTATGAGAAAGCCGCCGAATACTGGAAGAGCCGTTTGACGCTTTTTTCTCTGAATGAGCTGGCGAAATACGAAGAGCATAGAACGGCGGATTTAACGAAGGCGCTTGAATATTCCGATACAGCAATGAGTCTTGTTAATAAAAATATATATTCCGAAAAGGGCGAAGAAATCAAAAATCCCCTGCGCTGGAAAGAAAATTTTGAAAAACGCATAACAAGACTTAAAAAGAAAATAAGTAATCAGACTTCGTAGATTTCCCAGGCTTTTTTATCTATTACAAGATTGTCATCCCAATTCGCAAGCCCCGCTTTTTTTAAGCGGGCGAGCATCCTCGAAAATGTTTCGGGAATGGTGCCTATTGCCGAAGCCGCGTCTTTTTTGCTCATCGAAATTTCGTATTGTTCTTTTATGCCGTAGTTTTCTTTAATGAAACTGAAAAATCTTTCTTCGACGTCCATTGCCGAAAGAAAAAGAATTCTTTCATTCAGGTATCTGAGTTTTTTGATCAGAATTCCGAAAAAATCCGCCGAGAAATCGCTTTCGCGCAGAAGCAGAAGAAAATTTTCTTTTCTGATTGATATTACTTCGCACTCTTCAATAGCGACACAGCTCGCCGGATAAGCGCGGCTTTCAAAGATTATCACTTCGCCGAATATCTCGTCCTGAGATATAATTTTTACGGTAACTTCCTTCCCGTCGCGGCTGTTTTTGAATACGCGGGCTTTTCCGCTTTTCATAAGATAAAAAAAATCGCCTTCGTCGCCTTCATGAAAAACATATTCACCGGATTTGACTTTTTTGACGGTGCACGCGCCCGCGATACGCGATGCGGAAATTCCGGAAAGGCTTGAAAATAATTCTGTTTTTTTCAGTTCGTTTTCTATGCTCATGTTGACCTGAATCAATTACGTTTTTTGAAAGAGTAGTATATTTAATTATAACAGGTTATACTTAATCAAGCAGAATACGGAGGAAAAATGAAAAGAAATATTATCAGAATCGACAGGGAAAAATGTAACGGATGCGGCGTATGTGTTCCGGACTGCCCGGAAGGCGCGATTCAGCTGATTGACGGAAAAGCGGCGCTTGTGAGCGATCTTTTCTGCGACGGTTTGGGAGCATGCATCAAGCAGTGTCCGCAGGGTGCCATAGAAATAGAAGAAAGAGAAGCTGAAGCATATAATGAAAAACTTGTAATGGAAAACGTTGTAAAGCAGGGTGCAGGTGTAATAAAAGCGCACATGAAACATCTTAAAGACCATGCTCAGGATGATTTTCTTGCTGAGGCTGTAGAATATCTGAATGAACACAATATTCCGGTTCCTGATCTTTCAAATGAAGAAAAACCATGCTGTCCTGGATCAATGATGCGCGACAGACGCGGCGAAAAAGCTCCTTCTCAGGTTAATGTTTCAGCTTCTTCCGAGCTCAGACAATGGCCGGTTCAGCTTAAGCTTTTGAATCCGAACGCGCCTTTTTTCAAAAATGCCGATCTTGTCATCGCTGCCGACTGTGTTCCTTTTGCTTACAGCAATTTTCATTCCAGATTCCTTAAGGATAAAATTCTGGTTATATTATGCCCGAAGCTTGACCCGTATCAGGAAGAATATCTTGATAAGCTTGCTTCTATAATAAAGAACAATGATATTAAGTCTATTACAGCTGTGCGCATGCAGGTTCCGTGCTGCGGAGGAATAAACTATTATATTGAAAAGGCTCTTGAAAAAGCAGGACGGAGCATGGCAATCAGGGAATATGTGATTTCCCTGGAAGGTGAAATTCTTTAAAAATTACCTGAATAAAGTGAAAATCGTTTATGTAAAGGGCAAAAATCAGGTTTTTGCCCTTTATGATTAATTTAACATAAATTGAAAAGTTCTTGAAAATTTTAGCCTCTAAAATAATAGAACGTTATAATAAATTTTAGAGGTGAATTATGAGCGCGTCCCGAAGAGGATTATTCGCGAAGCTGAAATACAGATTTGACAATTTTATGTCAAAAGGCGGTCTTTCGGTTTTTTCCGCACTTATGCTGGTTTTCTTTTTGTCGTTTCTTCTCATGGCAGCAGTCAGATTTCTTGTAAACTCGCTTTCGCCTGACAACGGTTTTGATTCATTCTGGGCGCAGGCATGGCGTTCATTTCTTCAGATTGCAGATGCCGGATGTCTCGGTGAAGATACTGATTACGGTGTTTTCAACAAGGGAGTCGGTGTTCTTACAATATTCGTCGGATTGATCTTGTTCTCGAGTTTGGTAGCTTTTATTACAAGTCAGTTTGAAGCTAAGCTTGACGAGCTCAAAAAAGGGAAAAGCTCCATAATCGAAAAAAATCATACTCTGATTTTAGGTTTCGGCGACAGAGTTCTTGAAATAATCAGGGAGCTTGTTATTGCCAATGAATCCGAGCGTTCGGCTACTGTTGCGGTTCTCTCTGCAAGAGAAAAGGACGAAATGGATGATTTTTTCCGTGAGCGTTTAACCGATAGAAAAACTACAAAGCTTGTAACACGTTCGGGATCGACTTCAAGCATCAGCACTCTTGACAGAATGGCTGTTAAGTATGCCAAGTCGGTCATTATTCTTAACGACGCTCAGGTCGATGACGACAGTCATTCAAAAGAACTTGCAGATTCACGTGTTCTTAAAACGATCATGGCAGTTGTTGCATGTACAGGTGAAGACAATATTCCTCCTATTGCCGCAGAAATTCACTTAGAGTCAAAACGCGCTCTTGCAAAAAATATATCTCCGAATGTAACGATTATAGATGAGCATTCTTTGTTGGCAAAACTGATGGTTCAGACATCAAGAATCTCCGGTCTTGCGCAGGTTTATGATAATCTTGTAGGATTTGACGGATGCGAATTCTATTTTTATCAGCCTGAAGGCGGCTTTTCCGGTATAACATATCGTGATCTGATTTTTCATTTCAGTGTATGTTCTGTTCTCGGTATCCGCAAAAAAGACGGTACGGTATGCCTGAATCCGCTTCCTTCTACTGTCCTCGAAGAAGGCGATGAAGCAATACTTGTGGCCGAAGACGATTCAACTATCAAGTATCTCAAGAAAAAGGTCGAGGTTCCTGCAGTTGATGCGAAACCTGCCGCTTCCCAGAAAAAGAATATTGAGAATCAGCTGATTGTCGGATGGAGTATCAAGACTCCGATTATCATAGACGAATACAGCAATTATCTTGTTGAAGGTTCTATGATAGATGTTGTTGTAGAGGAAATTTCTGATGAAATCAAATCGGAATTTGATGCAGTTAAGGAGAAACATTCTTCTATAAAAATGAATCTTATCGAGGCAGATATTCATGATTCTAAGGTTATCGAAAATCTCCGTCCCGAGAATTATGATAACGTGATCTTGCTGTCAGGTGACGGCGGCGATGCGGAAGTAAGAGATTCGGAGACTATTGCCCAGCTTCTCGGTTTCAGACATTATTTTAAGAATCTTGCGAAAAAAGATATCAAAACTCAATTGATAACTGAAGTTGCGGATTCCGACAATATCGATCTCATAAAAGAAGTCGGAGTTAAGGACTTCCTCATTTCGAATCAGTTCATTTCGAAGATTTACGCTCAGATTTCTGAAGAACCGGCAGTTTATGATATCTATGATGATCTATTTAAAGCCGAAGGAAGTGAAGTCTATATTAAACCGGCTGATTATTTCTTTTCAAGCTTTCCGGTTGAAATTTCTTTTGCGGAAATTTGCGAAGCTGCGATCATGCGCAATGAAACATGTTTCGGTGTAAGACTCGCAAAAGAAGAAGATGATGCATCCAAGAACTACGGAATATATGTGAATCCTGAGAAAAGCCAGAAGTTCACAATAACAAAAAATGACTGGCTAATAACTCTCGCTGAAGATGAGTCATGATATTAAAGAAAGGCGGTCAGTGACCGCCTTTCTTTATGAAAAAAGTTCAAAAAAAAGTACTTGCCGATATTCAATTTAAAATCGACATATCCATTCAATATGACTGAATCTTTGACGGAGTGTTTTGATGAAAGAAATTGGAAAGAAAAGAGATTCAGATTTCCGTTTTCAGGGAAGGCTTCAGCCTGAATTAAGCGGATTGCGCTGGAAACTGGCAAAAATTCTCTTTTCACGTGCGGAACTTGACGAAGATGCTGTTTCTCTGCTGAATGAATATAGTGAAAAAGGCGCTGTAGTCATCGCGTCTCATGAAAGTTCAAATTTTGCTCTGCTTATGATTCAATCCGTGCTCTCTAAAGCCGGAGTTAAAAATCTTGATTTTGCTCTCGAATATAATCCCATAGTACTGCAGTCGTTTTCCTATATTTTCGGAAGAATAATGATGTGGGTAAAACGTACTCTTTTCCGCAGAAAATATCCGAATGTTTATGAAACTGACTATATCAAAAATCTTCTCCTTGAAAAAAGGGGAGTATTGTTTTCAATGCTTTCGAGGAAATTTTTCCTTAAACGTTATGTCGAATCCAAATATGATACCATCCTTTATCTGATACGTCTTCAGCGCTCACTTCCTTTTCCTATATTTATTATGCCTGAAATCATTTTCTGGAACAGAAATCCCGAGCGTACAAATCAGTTTGTTCCGACACCTCCGGCAACAGGCAACCGTTTCTTTTTTCTCAATCTTGTTTCGCAGGCAACTCCTTCCTATATTAAATTTTTGAAGCCGGTTTCTCTTGCCGAAGAACTTGAAAAGTTCAAAGAATTTTCAGACGAGAAATGCGCTAAAATGATCAGGCAGAATATTCTTGAATACATGCAGAAACATAAAAGAATAGTTCTAGGCCCCGTTCTGCGAAGCAGAAATGAAATTGCTGAAAAAGTTCTGTATCATGAAAACGTAATCAAAACGGCCGAAGAAGTTTCCAGAGAGGATAATATTCCACTTCGCCGTCTCAAGGGCAGGGCTTTTAAATATTTCAGCGAGATAGCTGCTGATTTTTCAATAGTTTATATTAAGATTTTTGAGCGCACAATCGATCTGATTTTCAAAAAAATATTTTCGGGCATTGTGTGCGATGCCGAATCCATTGCCCGTCTTAAAGAAGCCGCAGAGAGAGGCCCGCTTGTTCTGACGCCGTGTCATAAGAGTCACATGGATTATATGATTCTTTCATACATCTGCTACAAGAACAAGATTACGCTTCCTCATATAGCAGCAGGAGTTAATCTTTCATTTTTCCCTATGGGGACGATTTTCAGGCACTCCGGCGCATTTTTTATCAGACGAACGTTCAAAGGCAAAAAACTCTATACTTCGGTATTTAAGCAGTATCTCAAGACTCTTGTTGCAGATTCTTATCTTCTTGAATTTTTTGTTGAAGGCGGAAGAACAAGAACCGGCAGACTTGTTTTCCCTAAAATGGGAATCATCAATTATCTCGTTGAAGCGATTGATGAAAACTATAATAAGGATCTGATATTTCTTCCGATATCAATCAACTACGACAGGGTTCCCGAAGAATCTTCATATATAAAGGAACTGCGCGGCAAGACGAAAAAGAGAGAATCAGTCGGAAGTGTAATCAAGGGCGGTTCAATTCTTTCGAAAGATCATGGAAAAGTATATGTAAGTGTTGCAGAGGCTTTTACGCTTAAAGAGGTGGAGTCAGCAGGTTTTAAAGATGATCAGCGTGTCGAAGAAATCGGCTATAGAATTATCAGCGGAATATATTCCGTGACGTCGGTGACTCCGGTTGCATTAGTTACCGCGCCTATGCTTATGATGGCTATACGCGGATTTACCCGAAAGGATCTTCTACGCAATGTATTTTTGTTCCATGAATATCTTGCTTTTACCGGGGCATTTTTTTCGGATACGACCCGCGACAAAAAAAATATAAATGAAATATTTGAGTATGCTGTTAATTTGTTTGTAAAAGAAAAATTCATAGATAAACTTCGCTATGATGAGCGAGAATCTTCCGAAGATTTTTTTGTAATTAAAACCGAAGCCCGAACCGCCTTGTCTTTTTATAAAAACAGCATTGCTCATTTTTCGCTGGATATTTCAATGATATGCGCCTCGCTTCTTGTGCTGAAGAACAAACTTCAGATTATTACAGTAGAGGATATTGAAGTTAAGATTGATTTTTTAAAGAATCTTATATCAAAGGAATACCTTATCAGATACGGCTTTGATGAGATTTCGGAAAAGATAAACGGCATCATCGAAGGTTTTCTCATTCCCAAAAATTTCATTAAAGCGAAAGACGGCGGTTTTGTGATATCAGAGGAAAGTATTCAGGATATCGTGTTTTTTGCACGCGGAATTCAGGATGTTCTTGAATCATATTTTGCTTCTTGCGGTGCGGTTGCCGATATTCCATCCGACGCAATTAGTTCAAAGGATATCATGACGGCTGTCAGAAAATACGGAATTTCTCTTTATCATACGGAAAAAACGCGTGCACCGGAATCTCTGTCACAGCCGAATTATAATAATTCCCTGAAAAAGCTTTCGGAATACGGTTTTATAAAAGAATTTCAGGATGATAAAAAAGGTTCTTATTATAAAATAATGAAAAAAGCTTCTGTAAAAAATCTAAAAGATAAGATTGAACATTTTGTTAACGCTCTCAAGTAAGCATGTGCTGATATTGGAATAGAATATGAAAGGATTGGTGTATTTTAATCATTTTCTCGGGCTGTTTTTCTTTTCCGGTTCGCTTGCTTGTTTTTTTTACGGATTGAAACTGATATTTTCGAATCCGCGAAACAGCGGGATATATTTTTGCGGAAGTATTTTTATAGTTTCCGCATTTCTTTTTTTTGAACACTACCTTTCAAGTTATATGAATATTCCTGCGAATTTTTCTGAGTTGAATTTTATAACCGTATTTAGTCTGTTTTCAAAGAATTTAAAGTATGTAATCGGACCTTTAAATTTTCTTTTTTATAAAAATATCACTTCAAAAAAATCAAATCTGCTTTCAAGTTTTTTTCATTTTATCCCTTTTATCATAATATTCATTTTGATATTATTTGCGATGTATTATAATCCTTTTTTTTTAAAATACTTCATTGATTTTAACACACTTGTTAAGTTATCTGAAATTATTTCATTTATTCATATGGCGGTATATTTTGCCTATATCAGTATTGAAGTTTTCAGATGCCGTAAATATTATACCAGCAGTCTCAATAGGATTCTTGTTAATTTTTCTAAAATATTGATTATGATATTTGCTGTAATATGTTTTCTTCCTGTTTTTTGGTATTACGGAGCAAAGTTTGTTGAGGATGCTGTACTCTTTCTGATTGTATCGGTTTTGCTTATTATGATTTATGTTCCCGCTTTTGATGTTTATGTTTTTGTTGCTGCCGGAAAGGAAATTGCCAAGGCTCAGTATTCCAAATCGCATCTTTCTTCGGTAAATCTCGAAGATCTTGGGAATAAACTCGAATCAATTATGCAGGATGAAAAAATATTTTGCGACGAAGATCTTACTCTTAAACGTCTTGCGGATAATCTCAATGTCACTTCACATCAGCTTTCTGAATTCTTAAATGTTAAGATAGGCAAAAGCTTTAAATCTTATGTTAACGGGTATAGAATCCGCGAAGCTCTTTTTCTTATAGAATCCGGCAGAAATAGAAACATTCTGAATATCGCATTTTCATCAGGTTTTAATTCCAAGACGGCATTTTATAAGGCATTTATAGAAGAGACAGGCGTAACTCCGACTGAGTACCGTAAAAAACAAATAAAACTTAGTATAAATAAACTCATTTAAAAAGTCCGTGTTTATAAACGCGGTCGATTTTAGAAAGTTTGTATGATATTTTTCCTGATAAATAGGAGGATAAATGAAACTTTTTAAAAGAGAATACTACCTTGATAATTTACGGGCAATGCTGGTTCTTCTCGTAATATTTCATCATTCGGCTGAGGCATATACATCTGGAAGTGAAGCCTGGCCTGTGCGGGATGCTTCTTCACTGATAAACGGAATAGAAATATTTTCAACAGTGAATGCAGCATTTTTCATGGGGCTGCTTTTTTTTATTTCCGGATTTGTAATTCCCGGAGCATATAAAAAATACGGACCAAAACCATTTTTATTTTCAAAAATAAGGCGTCTGCTTATTCCGTTTTGCGTGTTTGCGCTATTTGTCTTCATTCCTATAAATTACGCATTCGGCAGTTTTGATAATATCAGTTCTTATGCCTCATATCTTATAACAAGCGACGGAATTCAGTCATTTACCGGACATTTGTGGTTTGTCTTGCATCTTTTTATTTACAGTATTGCATATCTGTTTTATGAAATGATTGTTTCTCGTAAAAATAATTCGAAAATACAATGGGTAATCCCCAAGAAGAGAATACCGGCAAGAAAGTTTTTTGTTGGTGCGATGCTTTTTATCGGATTGATTTCGGCGGTGACGTTTTTCGTAAGAATATATTTTCAGATTAATATGTGGATAGTGTTTCTTCATGCCGTTAGAGTTGAACCTGCTCATATTGTTCAATATCTGTCATTTTTTGTTGCAGGAGTTGTATTCTCGAAAAAGCAAATATTTGAAAGAATAAGCGATAAAACGTTCTTTGCATGTTCTGTTATAGGTTTTGCGCTATTTTCTCTAAGTTATGTGTTTAATTTTAGTTTTAATATTGCCGGTTTCGGAGTGTTCCGTTATACGATACTTAATATTTTTGGAGCTTTCTGGCATCCTATATGGGAAAACTTACTAGCAGTTTTTTTCGGGATCGGATTAATATATATTTTTAAGCGTAAGATAAATTCTGATTCTAAAATATGGAAATATTTAAGCTTGAACTCTTACGGAGTTTATATTCTTCATGTGATACCTTTGGTCGGAATCCAGATGGCGCTTATGAAAACCGGTTTTGATCCATTATTTAAATTTTTATTTGCTTCAACGGTTACGGCAGTAACATGTTATTTCGATATTTGGCTTTTAAGAAAAATCAGAATTATAAAGGATTACATTTGATGATTTTAGAAAATACGCGTCTTAAATTTTTTCATGCAGAAAAAATATTTATAGTTCTCTTTATTGTCTTTCTGCAATTGACGGATTCTCTTAACGCACAGGTCTTGCATTCGCAGGAAATGAATCTGACTACAAGTACTGATGTTGAATTAAAAGCATCTTATTCGCATGAGATTACAGTTCCGTTTCTGAATTCGCCGAATGTTCTTTTTGAAAATAATGAAATCAATTTTGATTTCAGCACATTTCTATCTCCTGTATCCGCTGGCTTGGAAATTGAAACTGTATTCAGACCGATTGCACTTTTAGAATTTTCTACCGGCATAGAAATTGGAAGCGGATGGAATTCGCGTTTTGTCAGAGGGCTTGCAATTAATGAGCCCTCCGGCTCTTATGATAATTATTTTAATAATAAAACACTAAAGGGAATTGTTCATAAGGAAAAGGCCGGTGCGGCATTTCAATTCGATGTCGGTGCTGTTATTCCGGGAGAATGGACACATGTTGTTTTTAGATCATATCATCAATATTATTATAAGGCGTTTACCGCTGCGTCAAAAAATGAATCATGGCTGTGGGAAGCCGATGATGGTGAGAACAGAAACGGGACTCACTATTATATACAGAATGTTCTTGGATACAAGATGCCGTTGATGATGGAGTTTTTCGGATTGATGATTGAGGCTGAACGAAGTTATTACGATACCGCAAATGGTGATCCATCAGGTGAAAATATTTGGAACTATACCGCGTCATGTATTATGGGTTTTCGCTCCGGCGAAAACACGAAATTTAATCTTATAACTCAATTCAGGAGTGTACGTAACTATACCGAAGAAACAGAAGAATATGATTACTATCGGTCACGTGTAATCAATCCGGACAAATCTCGCAAATGGGAATTTTACAGGATTATTTTAAATATGACTTATGAATTTTAATTTTTACGGTGTTTTTTTCTATAATCTTTCGGCGAGATCTTTTCGGAAGATTTAAAGCATCTGTTGAAGTGTGAAAGATTTCCGAATCCGACGGCGAAGGATATTTCAATTATCTTGGCGTCTGTTTCTGCGAGCAGACGCTTAGCTTCCGTCATTCTTAAGGCATTAAGATATTGCGGAAATGATAATCCGGAAATATTCTTTATATTTTTTGATATCTTAGTTACGTCCGTGTTTGATAATTCAGCTGTTTTTTCGACAGAGAGTTCCGGATTGGTGTAATTATCTGCGATGATGCGGAAAATATTTCCGTGATCGGTTGAAATGTTTTTCTTAAATTCAATTTTCTTATAGTCGATAAAAACGGGTTTTATTTTTTTAGAAAATACTGTTTTGCGGATAACAGCGACAATGATGAAATAAATTATTACAGATAATGAAAATATAAACCACATTTTTTTAGCGGATTTATAGAATGTAATTCCGCTAATTTTTATTTCATCCCACCGGTTGAATCCGAAACTCTCAGCATTTTCGATATTCACTGCCGAAACTTTTCCGAAATCCGGTATAATTTTTTTGTCAAAAGGCTCCAAGCCGTTAACTTCATACCACCATTTTTCAATACGGAATTCTGACAAAGGTATATTAAATGATTTTAGACCCGGTGTAACCGGAATTTCTTTAATCAGATAAATGCTAGATAGAGGGTTTGTACTGTAGCTGAAATTGTCGATGAAGCAGATAAGAATAAAACGGATTTTTTCGGACTTTGCAGAACTGATTTTTATTTTCACTAAGTTATAATCAGAAAGATTTAAATATTCGCCTGATGAAATCTGCAGTCCCGCGTAAGGAGTTCTGAATCCTTCGCGCAGAGTATATTTCATGGAAATTGAACCGGTGACAGAAGAAAAGGAATCAATGGAAGAATTACCTTTTTCCGCATAATCAGAAAACGCAGCATGCCGGAACTTGTCATTCGGGAAAATTGTAAGCGGAGAAATCTTGAGAGAATAAAATAATAAAATGCCGGCTGAAATTATCGGCAAAGATGCAATCGCTGAAATTTTAATTAATCCGGATTTCATTGATGTCATTGATGTTCTATTTGTCGGGATTTGAAAGCATTTTTTGAAAAATTATAAATGCAAAGTTTTTTTTGAAAAATGCGGAGAAATAAATCTCCGGAATCTGAGAATTAAGCAAAGGAGAAAACAATGAATAAGACAAAAATTGTTTTTATTGTATCAATGCTTTTTATCTGCTGCAATGCATCTGACGATAAGAGAGATCCGGATACTGATATATCCCGAAACGGGCCGTATGATGTAAGCGGCGACCCTTCGCCAAAAATGGATCTGTCATCGAAAAGTATTTACGGTTTTTCTCAAACTGCAAACGGCAGTGAGGACTCGCAGGTTTACAGTCTATCTCCGGATATAAATATGAGGGCATGGCAGAAATGGGAAACAGCCGGTATAAAAGAGTCTCAATTTAACAAAGTATATATTGCCAAATGCCGTTCGAAGAAAATATTATTTGTCGCCGGAGGAACAGCTTCTGTTGTTTTTGAGACTGAAGCTGCGGATAGAAATACTTTTTTAGACTGGATAACTCGTGATTCATACGGAAAACCGGTTCTTCACAGTGAAATAGTACCTAATGCCTACCGGGTGTCGATGGCCAATCCGTCATACCGTGAATATCTTGTTAAAGTAATGAAAGTTCAGATTGATGCAGGAGTTGACGGACTGTTTCTAGATGAGGCCAATTCCGGCGGATATAACGGGGGGCCTTCGCATAATTTCAATGGAAATGAAGGGTATGACGACTATTCCATTGCCGATTTTAACCGTTATCTCATAAATAAATATCCTTCATACAGTGAAGCAGACTGGAAAAAAAAGTTCGGAATGACTGATGATAATATAATCCGAAGAGATATTGCCTATGATGATCTGGAATATAATTTCAATTACAGGAAGTATTTGTCTCAAAAAGGATTCTCAGATTATCCGCGTGATTCTGCTAATCCTCTTGCGAAGGAATGGGGCTTCCCTTTGGCAAACCGAATTGATGTTGCTGATGATTCATTTTCTTCATCCTATATGGTGCTTTACTGGAAAGAGATAGTAATTGCTCTCAGGGAGTATGCGCGGAGCAGATATTCAAAAGAAATAATTATTACTTCAAACGGCATTTTCCCTTTCACGGATTTCAACAGTCTGGGTCTTTATAATTATAATAATGACGATAATGGAAAAGAGGCTGATTATGTTCCGTTTGCGTCAGGTAAGCTGAATGGTTCAAAATCGCTGAAGAGCGTTTATCTCGGCATGTATGAAAGAAGCAGAAAGACTTCGGGAAATGTTCCTCTTGTTCTTTTTATCGACTGGCCGTGTGAGATGATGAGTAATTACTACAAGCTTTCCATGGAACAGAAAAAGGACTATTGGCGGATATACGCCGCGGAAGCATATTCATGCGGATTATATTTCGCCTTTCACCTGCGGACGGTTATGCCGGGAGATCCGACATCAACGGATTCCGGAATTCTTGATTTTCTTAAAGATTATTCATCATTTTACAGAACGAATCATGCGGTATATGAGAAAAGTGTAAATACTTCTTTGAGTGCGGATATTGATAGAAAGGGAGTAATGTATAATGTTACTGAAAGTTCCGATAAGAATAAATACTACGTTCATCTTGTTAATCATAACTATTCCTCGACGATTTCTGAACAGAAAAACATTGCCGTGTCATTTGATCCGGGTTTTGTCCCGTCTAAAATTAGTTCGCTGAGCCCGGACGGAAACGCGGATGTTTCAATTCCGTTTACGAAATCGGGCGGATCTATTTCTCTTACAGTGCCTGAACTTCAGCATTATAAAGTTATAGTTGTTGAGAAATGATTATGGACGGGGAGGTTTCTGAATGAATCTCCCCCCGTTTTCTTCCTTAATTTGCTTGTTCGAAAATTTCATAAAGATAATATCTTTCTTTAAGTGCAGGATTTTCTTTAAGTGCAAGCATGTTCAGAATTGCGAGTTTTTCGTTAATGGAATCAATGTCAATGGTATTGGATTCGTTCATAGTAATAGGGGAATTTTTACCGCACGAAGAATATTCTACGCTTCCGTCATCTACTGCGAATCTAACCGGTAAACCGTGTGTACGGCATATTACGGGGCGGAATTCATAAATTGAACACAGACCGCTTTTTAAGAAAAAGCAGCTTCCGCGGTCTTTGTTTGCGCTGCATTCCGGAAGATTTAATATTTTTCCTTTAAGAGCGGCAAATTCCCCCGCGCCGATTGTGAAATTGACACAGCATTCATCGCAGCCCGCACGGCAGACTATTGAATCTCCGTGAATACTTTTGACATGAGTGCAGAGAACTTCAATCTGCGCAATAAGTGTCTGATAAAGATGTGAAATATCCATATAATACTTCTGAAATAACACCGTTAATTTACAAGAAATTAAAAAAATGCCGTAAAACTGTTTGACTTAAAATCTCTGAAAACTGTTCATAAATTAGTAAAATCAAATTTCGGAGCAATCTTATGGATTCTAGTATGATTCTCAACATTTTCCAGGGTATAAAAACAATGGGAATGTCTTTTTCTCACGATCCGCAGATGGCAATTGCCAGAATCGGATTGATACTTCTCGGTATGCTTCTGATATACCTCGGTAAAAAAGGTATACTTGAGCCTCTTTTGATGATTCCAATGGGTCTTGGTATGGCCACTGTTAATGCGGCGGTTATGATGTTTGATCCGCTTGGACTTCACGGCGGAATGGGAACTTTGTTTCTTGAGCCTCAGGCCGGAAGCGCTCTATCAAGTACTTTTCAGGCTGCCGGAGACACCGCAGCTCTTGCGGCGAATGCCGCTGCCAGTTCAGATATAATGTATATTATGGGTATCGACTGGCTTCAGCCGATTTACACTTTTACATTCGGTAATGGTCTTATCGCGTGTCTGGTTTTCATGGGTATAGGCTCTTTACTTGATGTAGGATTTATCCTCAGAAGACCTTTCTTGAGCATGCTTATAGCTCTTTTCGCTGAGCTAGGTACGATTATGACTCTTCCGATTGCCCAGGCATTCGGATTTACTGCGAAAGAAGCTGCTGCGATATCAATTGTAGGCGGTGCAGACGGACCGATGGTTCTTTTCACATCGCTACAGCTCGCTCCTCATCTTTTTGTTCCGATTGCTGTTGTAGCTTATCTCTATCTGGGACTTGCCTATGGAGGATATCCGTATCTAGTGAAGCTTCTTATTCCTAAAAAGCTTATGCAGGTTCCTGTCGGTCAGCTCAAAAAGGAAAGAGAAATATCATCCGGCGAAAAACTTCTTTTTGCTGTTGTTATATGTATTCTTCTTTCGTTCCTTCTTCCGGTTGCGGCGCCTCTTATATTCTCGCTTTTCTTCGGTGTAGTAATAAGAGAATCCGGAATCAAAGTTTTCCATGATCTTTTAAGCGGTCCGGTTCTTTATATTGCGACAATGTTCCTTGGAATGATTCTCGGAATTCTTTGCGAAGCAAATACCATTATGGATAAGAAAGTTCTTCCTCTTCTTCTTCTTGGTATGCTTTCTCTTCTTATTTCCGGTGTGGGCGGAATTATCGGCGGTTATGTTGCTTATTTCATTTCAGGTAAAAAATATAATCCTGTCATCGGTATTGCCGGAGTCAGCTGTGTTCCGACAACCGCTAAAGTTGCCCAGAAGATTGTTTCTAAGGCAAAACCCGGTCTCATCGTTATGCCTGAAGCTCTCGGTGCGAACGTCAGCGGTGTAATAACAACTGCCATTATTGCAGGTATATTCTGCAGTATGCTGAGCAAGTGAGGTAAATATGAAAGGTTTAGACATATCATTGATGACATATCTTATCACTATTATCATAGCGATGAGTGTTGCTGTTCTTCTTAAGGGACTTGATAATCTTCTTGTTCTCTTTTCAAAATGGTTTCCTCATGAAGAGCATCATTCGGATGATGATGCTCCTGTTCAGGCTGATGAATCTCTTGCAGAGCAGGCAATAGCCATTGCCGCGGCTCACGCGAAGGAGAAATAATGGCCGAAAAGATCAAGTTTGAAAACGGAAAAGTAACCGTTCCTGATAATCCCGTACTTCTTTTTATTGAGGGCGATGGAATAGGTCCCGACATCTGGCGCGCGTCGAAACTAGTTTTTGACGCCGCTGTTGAAAAAGCTTACGGCGGAAAACGCAAAGTCGAATGGATGGAAGTTCTTGCAGGTGAAAAAGCCTTCAACACAAAAGGTGAATGGCTTCCTGCCGAGACTCTTGAAAAGATAAAGGAGTATAAGGTTGCTATAAAAGGACCTCTTACTACTCCGGTCGGCGGCGGAATCAGAAGCATTAACGTTGCTCTTCGCCAGGAACTTTCGCTTTTTGCGTGTGTTCGGCCGGTAAGGTATTTTAAAGGAGTTCCTTCTCCCGTAAAAGAACCCGAAAAAGTAGACATGATTATTTACCGCGAAAATCTTGAAGATCTTTATGCCGGTATCGAATTCAAGCAGGGAACTCCTGAAGCTGCGAAACTTATCAAATTTCTCAAAGATGAACTAGGTAAAACGGTGCTTGCTGACAGCGGTGTAGGAATAAAACCTATTTCTGTTACAAACACTAAAAACATAGTACGCGCGGCTATTCAGTACGCCATTGCAAATAAAAAATCCTCAGTTACTTTGATGCATAAGGGGAACATAATGAAGTTCACCGAAGGTTCATTTAAGGAATGGGGATACGAACTTGCCAAGGAAGAATTTGCCGACCAGACAATCACAGAGAAAGATCTTTGGGATAATCACGGCGGAAAAATTCCTGCAGGAAAGATCGTTATAAAAGACAGAATTGCCGATGCTATGTTTCAGCAGATTATTCTCCGTCCTGAAGAGTATGAGGTCATCGCGACTCCGAATCTCAACGGTGATTATATTTCCGACGCTCTCGCGGCTCAGGTCGGCGGTCTTGGAATTGCTCCGGGTGCTAATATCGGAGCAAGTGAAGCCGTGTTCGAAGCGACTCACGGAACTGCACCGAAGTATGCCGATCAGGATAAGGTTAATCCGGGTTCATTGATCCTTTCAGGAGAGATGATGTTCCGTTTCATGGGTTGGACAGAAGCGGCTGATCTGATTATTTCATCGCTTGAAAAGACCATTCTTCAGAAGACAGTTACATATGATCTTGAGCGTCAGATGGAAGGAGCAAAACTTCTTAAGTGCTCGGAATTTGCCAAGGCAATCGCGTCTAATATGTAGTTTAAGTATTCAATACAGATAAAAAAAACCGGCTTTATGCCGGTTTTTTTTATGCACTGAAGAATTCATCATAAGTCATAATTTTAATGCCTAGCTTTCTGGCTTTTGCAATTTTTGAGCTCGAAGAATTAACGTCATCGCACAGAAGAATTGAAAGATCCTTTGTTACGGCATCTGAGAATTCATAACCGGCATCGGCAATTTTCTTTGCAAGCTCATTGCGCGGGAGAGGCCCTTTTCCGGTTGCGCATATTTTTCCAAGGGTTTCTTTTTCTTCAGATGCTTCGATTTCAATTGCTGAAAGAATTTCATTGAAATAGTTTATGTTGGCCGGATCGTTTTTCCATTCTATGATATTCCTGCCGACAACATATGTTTCGTCATTAAACGAAAGAAAATCATCAATTGAACGAATAGAAAGTTTTGAAAGTGTTTTGGACTGAACGAGAGGTATACCGAGCTTAGATATAAATTCCGATGCTGTCATTTTTCGGCTTTTTGAAATTTCCGAGATGAAGTTTGATGTTTTCTTTTCAGCAAAACCAGGAATGTCAAGAGATTCAGCTTTGAGTGAATAGAGATCTGATATTGATTTAACGAGACCGAGTTCATAGAGTTTTCTGATTGTGGCTTCGGAAATGTTTTCGACTGCTGATTCTTTAACCCAGAAGAGAATCTTCTGAATATTTACCTCGGGGCATATTGGATTGATGCATTTTATATGGACTCCCGAATCGATTAATTCCGAAGAACATGAAGGACATTTTGATATGATTAAGTCGGTTTCATCTTCATTTTTTGAGAGGTTTTCTTTGACGTAAGGAATTACATCATTCGCGCGTTCTACGAGAAGTCTGCTTCCTTCTTTAAGTCTCATTGATCTTACCGTTGAAGCATTAGCAAGTGATGCGCGTTCAATCTTTGCGCCGCCTATTATGACCGGAGAAAAAACAGCAACAGGAACGACATTCCCCTGACGCGAAACCTGCCATTCTATTCGTTCAAGTGAAGTTTCCCTGGACTCCGAAGGCGGTTTAAGTGCAATAGAATAATGATGGTGATGGTCAATCACCCAGCGGGAATCGATTTCATCGAAAAGGGAAGCATCATTTACGGTTATTATCAATCCGTCAGTTTCAAATTCCCATTCACTTCTTAGCATATCTAAATATTTCTGATAAATGTTTTCAATATCCGAAATATTTTCAGCAATAAAGTAATCTACCGAGTTGAAACCCTCATTTTTTAAGATGTCTATTTTGGAATTTTCATTATCAAATTTGATTCCTTCAATCTGATAGGCAACAAAGCGGACATATTTTAAATCTGAAATATTCTCTTTTCTGTTGATGAGGCCGACGCAGTTATTTCTTAACGGTCTATTTCCTGTATCAAAAGGAGTGTTTTTAGGAAGATAAAGTTCACCGCGTATTTCGATGTTTCCGTTTGAAAAAGATATGTTTTTCTTGATGTCGGAAACATAATCTGCTATATGAGTAATGATTTGACCGGTTTCTCCGTCGCCGCGGGTCGCGATGTATTTGATGCGGCCGTTCTCATAAGCTAAGGATGCAGAAAGTCCGTCAATTTTCGGCTGTATGCAGAAACCGGTATTTTCAATAGAAAGTTTTTCAATCCATTTTAAGATATCGGAAATTGTTTTTCCTTTCTGCATTGAGAGCATGGGATATACGTGTTTTATTTTTTCTCCATGGACAAAATCAGTTCCGACTATTGAGAAGTATGAATTATCGGGATCAATTTTCCTGAGCTTATCCTCAAGAGCGTCAAATTCCGCGTCAGTCATAAGTGATGACTCTGAATTATAATAGGCTTCTTTTGCAGAAAGGAGACGGTCTACAATATCATTAATATTTTTATTCATGGATTTAAGATTGCTAAATATTTATTTACAAGGTCAAGCATAAATGATCGGATAAGTCATGGAAAAGTTGCAATCTTATTCATTCGATATAAAAACTTCAGGCATATATTTTACTCTTAATTGCTCTGATGAAAAAATAAAAAGCATTACCTTAAATTACGGAATTGCTGAAAAACCAGATGCTGTTCCCGTTAAGTTTGAAATAGCAGCTGACAAGCTCATTACTTCATTATATTATTCTACAGAACACAATCTTTCAGATTATGATTTTGATTCATTCAGCACAAATGAAATGAAAATATACTCTGTTTTGATGGGCATTCCTGCAGGCAAAGTTATAAGTTATGGAAATCTTGCTCTCATGGCCGGTATACCTCGCGGAGGCAGATATGCCGGCAATCTTATGGCAAAAAACCGTTTTCCGATTCTTATACCATGTCATAGAGTCATAAAATCTGATCTGGCACCTGGAAAATTTTCAGCCGCAAATGGTATTGATATGAAGATTAATCTTTTAAAGATAGAGGGGATTGCACTGAAAAACGGAAAGATCGATCCTTCATTTCTTTTCAGATTTAATGGGCAAAAAATATTGATTTAATTAACACGGCATGTTATTGTTAAATATGCTGAAAAAATTATTAATATGTCTATCGCCGCTTTTCATTTTTAGCGTATGCGGTCACGATTCTCTGCCGCAAAAGACAGCGCCGATTGAAATCGGGGCGGTTTTTACCAACAGCGGAAATTATTCGATGAAACCTCAGTATGAAAAGGCAACTGAATTTACTAAAAGATCACTAAATGTTAACTTTGATTTTATGTACGCGGATAATGGTCCGGATTATATATCAGCAATAAAACACATGGCAACATTACCCAAGGATATAATAATCGTTGAAGCTTACGGGAGATTTGATGAGGTCGCAGAAATTGCAAAAAACAGTCCTAAAATATTTTTCATAGCATTCGGCGACAAGGATTATAATTCGGTTAATCTGCGTGTTGTGAGGTTCAACTTTAATCAGATAGCATATATTTCGGGATACGCTGCGGCGATACGCTCAAAAACAAACTGTGTGTCAATTATCTGTCCCAAAAATAATCCTGAACTTTTGGAATATTTCACATTTGGAGTAAAAAAATACAGTCCTGAAACGAAAATTTTAAGTTTGAATATGGATGATGCTAACACCCGGGATAAAAATCCCATCGATTTGATTTCCGAAAAAGAATGCGATATCGTATTTCTTCCTGCGAGTGTCTTTCAGCAGACGCTTGTTGAGGAAGCCTATTCAAAATCAATATCGGTTATAGCATTTACTTATTCAGATATATATGATTACGGAAATCTCATTATGACATTCAAACCCAGAACGGAGATTTTAGCTATTAGTATAATTAGCCGTGTAATTCTTGGCGGGGCGAACAAGAGCTCAATGAATTTTGGTATTGATGACGGAATTTTTATTCACAATTATAACGGAAATGAATGGAATGATGTATCTATTAATTCCGTTGAGAATATCATAGCAGAAGTGATGAAAAAGAGAATGAGATGAATATAAATTCTTCTAAGTCCAAAACAAGATCAATGTCTTATTATGCAAACCTTGCTGCAATTATATTTTGCGGTATTATCATTCTGTTTACACTGATTATTGCAGCATTTCATGGTGTTTCTAAAAAAATGTCTTCATACAAAGAGGCCTTTTATGAAGTAAGAAATTGTGCTGATAGAATTGATTTTGTTTTGTTGTTCATTTTGGATGAATCTAAGGATTTTACTCAAAGACTCCAACTGATTCCGGAATCAAATCACAGAAATAGTGCGTTGGAATTTTTAGATAAAAACTATTTTTTGCAGGGTATTCTTTCATTTTCTCCTGAAGGCAATCTTGTAGAAAGTTTTTACAAACAGGGTGTAGCAGAACCCGGACAGGAAGAATATGAAGAGCTTAAATTGTTGGTAAAAAATTCCAATGAGAACTTTATTACGGGATTTTATAAAAATAAAAATGGAGATGAGTATTTTTATATCGGAATGCCTCCGGTTGATAAAAAGGATCTTTCATTTTTCGTAAGATATGACGCGAAAATTGTAACAAACATTCTAAGAGCTTCATTCGGTTATTTTTATATAATTTCTCCAACTGACGGAATAATTGCCTCGAACTTCGAAATGGATGAAAAGAAACGAAGGGAGTTTAATTTTACTGATTTTGTAAGCTCTGATGCTATGAAGCTCACAACAGACAGCATTTTTATAAACAATTCTGACGGATACAGAAGCATTATCAGAATGATGAAATGTTTTGTCGTTTACGAAGTGCCTCGTAAAGGCTTTTTCTTTTTTAATCCCGTTTCTGTAAGTGCGTTAATATTTTCTTTAGTAATGATATTTTACGTTATTTTGCTAAGACGGAAATTTTATCGGCATATTATAGTTTCTTCATACAGCTTTCTGGAGGCTTGTTCTCGTTCTTACCGCGGATTGCCTGTTAAGAGTGATTCAAATAATATATATGAATATTCTTCATTGTTGGCTTTTTTCCAAAAAATTTCTGCAAAAATAAAGGAAAAGGAAGAAGCGATAGAAATATCACGTGAAGAAAACCACGAATTGTTTTTTTCTATGAATATCGCGGTAATTGAAGAATCTTTTGATTCATTATTTGAAAAAAATATGATGACGGAAATTTCCAATGAAGACTTCACCTCGTTACTGAATAAAATAACCGTAATCAGGGCTAATCAGAAGGCGCTTGATTTGTTTTCTTCAATTGGTTTTCCGGATTTTAAAAATTCTTACGATGCGTTCCGGCTATCGGAAGGGTTGAGCTTGTATCGGAAAATATGCGGGGCTGAAAATTCTTATGATAAAGTTATAGATTTCACCTGCGCAAACGGAATCAGAAAGAAAGCCGTCTTCCATATTTCAAGGCATAATATGAATGGAAATATGAGAAGATTTTTGATTTCGGCAATCGATATAACTGAAACCATACGTCAGGGTGAAGAAATTAAAAATAATCAGTTAATGTGGAATTATATTGCTGACTCAGTTGAAACTCCTCTTGTGGTTGTAAATTCTCTGGGCGAAATAATTAAACTTAATCAATGTGCTTTTTCATTATTTAAGATTTCTGAATTATCCGAATCGAAAAAATTTATTGATGATGTTTTTCAGATAACCAGTAAAGACGGCAAAAATATATCAAATAGAATACGTGCGGCCATGCTTTTGGGAAAACCTGTAAAGTATTCTGAAACATCTTATGTTAGTGTTAATAGTTCTAAGATACCTGTTTCGTTTTCTGTCATGCCCTACAAGGATATAATGGATAAAACTGCAGGTTCAATAGTCGTATTTTCTGATTTGTCCAATCAGGCAAAAATTAAATCTGATATCAGGCGTTATCAGAATGTTGAAATATTATATGATACGATGGGCGGAGTTATAAATGATTTTAATAATATTCTGGCTTCACTTTCTGTGAAAATTTCTATGGCAAAGATGATATCAGAGGATGGATCTTCTTTTTCGGAATCGCTTTCTGATTCGGAAATACTTGTAAATAAAGCCAAAGATATAATGATGAATGTGTTTAGGATGCTTAAACCGTTTGGTTCCGGAGTATCATGTGATATGGGTGCAGTGCTTCTGAAAACTTCTGCAATTTATGAAACGCGACCGCAAAAAATTATTATTGATAAACTTCCGGAATTATATGTAATGATGGATGAAGAAAGTACTGAAAAAATATTGTATGATGCAGCTTCTTTCGCTGTTGATCGATCATTTCAGGGGAAAGATATAACTGTTGATATAGAAAAAAGAGCTGGAGACATTAACAATTCAGCATATGTCGATGTTATTTTTTCAAAGATTGACTTAACTGATGAAGAATATGCTGCATTTTCCGAGATCGGAATTTTTATTGGAGAGAAATATTCTCAAATACGTAACTTGCGGGATTATGAAGATTCCGCAATAGGATATAATGTAAAAGTTAAAGCTGAACGGCTTTCAGATTCTTTTTCATTAAGAATATCTTTTCCTGCAAAAAGCAATGAAGTTGAACTTGTTGAAATAGAAACCAGACAGGATCATACTGATAGAAAGGCCAAGATTCTCGTAATGGATGATGATGATATTTTGAGAAAAACTTTAAAAAGAATGCTCGAATATATGGGTCATACCGTGGTGGCCGTGACAGAGGGAGGCGAAGCCGTTGAGCTTTACAGGCTTGCTCAGATTGACGGAAAGCCGTTTGATCTTACCATACTGGATCTTAATGTTAAGAAGGGAATGGGGGGAGAGGAAGCCGCAGTTGAAATAATAAAGACAAATTCATCCGCGAAAATAATAGCATCAAGCGGTTATATTGATAAAAATGAGTCTGATTTCGGCCGCGGAAATTTCTGCGCTTTTCTTTCTAAACCTTTTATGTCAAAGAAGATTGCAGCCGTGATAAACAAAGTGCTCACAGTATCCTGAAACGTGTTAACGGACGTCTTCTGGATACTGTTGAAATAAATGTGAAAATATGTTAAGGTAGAAAGTTTTTTATAACTTCAAGTTCTTTCTGATTAAAAAGTCTGAATTTATAATCTTTTAGTTCGTTAATGATATCCTTGCTGAAATAAATGATTTTGCGGCTGTATGGTTTCTTTTCATATTCATCAACCCATATCACTACAGAAGTTTTTTCCGAGTCCCAATAAACGGCTCCTTTATTCCGTTTAACATTTTCACCAACGGGTTCACCATATTTTTCTTTAACTTTATTCTTGACTTCATCCAATGCTATGTATGGAAATTCTATTACGCAATAAAATAGACGTGCAGGATTTCCTGCATTCGGCATATCCTTTACTTTTTCCGGATCAATGTAGAAAAAACCGTATTTATATGTAAGACCGTTTTCTTTGCTGATAATAATTCGGTCTTCATCAGAGTAGACAATTTTGCCCTTAATTTTATCTTTTACAGTTTTATATTCTTCATTCCATGCCGTTTCTGCATATCCTGACGGCAGAGAATTTGTTGTTTTCTCATTTTCCTTTTTATCCGGTTCAACAGTTGATACAGGTGCTTCGGTTTTTGGACCATCAGCAGGTTTTGTCGGAGTTTCAGCTGCATTTTGAGCATTAGAACGGATAAAACAAGATAATAGCAATGCAGCGGCTATGAATATTTTCTTCATTGGATACCTCGATAATAATATGCACTCATCTGATTGTCGGCATAAAATCTCATAGCTGAAAGAAAAATTAAGTAAGCTTTACGTCAAGTTTTATTGACAAATTGTCTTTATATGCTAAATTATTAAATATTGATAGAAGGAGAAACAAATGGGAAATGTTACTGAAATAAAGTCGTCTGATTTTGAAAGCGCAGTACTGAAAGCGGAAGGAAAAGTCTTAGTGGATTTTTGGGCGCCATGGTGCGGACCTTGCCGTATGCAGGGGCCTATTCTGGAAAAAGTAGCTCCTTCGGTAAAAGCTAAAATTGTAAAAGTTAATACCGATGAGTCGCCGGATATTGCTGAGAAATACTCAATATCTTCGATTCCGACATTAATATTATTTGAAAAGGGACAGGTTGTTGAAAAAATGGTTGGAGTACAGCCTGAGCCTGTTTTAATTCAGAAACTCTCATAAGTATGAATTGATTATAAACAAAAACCGGGTAATGCCGGTTTTTGTTTCTTTGTTCGTCGGTATAAGGCAGCCGATCACGAATTTAAATGCCCTTTTTAAATTCTTCTAGAGTATAAATACTTTTTAAAAAAACAAGTTGACTTTGCTAAAAAATAAAATTAGCTGATAAAAGATATTTGAAATCCGCAAGGATTGAAATACATAAATAAATATCTGTTCGGCATTCTGCTTTTGCAGTATGCTTTTTCTAGGGTGAGGGGATAACTATTGCGAAAAGGTGAACTGATATGCCCGAAAAAAAAAGCAATTTTGATATTGGCGTTTTTTCAAAAATCATAAGAATTGCTGCTTTATGTCTTTTTCTTTCTGTAATTATAACAGGTGTTCTCAATTATACTGCTGCCAGAACTATCATCCTCGGGCGCATGGAGGACACCGAGCTTAAGAATTTTGCAATAATGAAAGCTGAAATAGCAGAGATCAGAATACTTAAAGCTATCGAAACTTCTATACTACTTGCAGACGATCCGGTTCTTATAAGCTGGTTTAAAGGCGGAGAAAAGAATCAAAACGAAGGAAAGTTTGTAAAACAGCGTCTTACGGATGTTGTCGATAAAGCGAACTATTTTACAGTATTTGCTGTAAGCCTTTCAACAAATAATTACTATATTAACAACGGCAAAATTCTTCAAACTGTGGATAAAAATAAACCTGATGATTCTTGGTTTTTTGATTTTTTCCCGAAAAAAGTTAAAATTGATCTGAATGTTGATTGGAATGATAATCTCAAGGATACTTTTCTCTTTGTTAATGCCCGGGTTGGAGAAGAAAATTCACCTCTCGGCGTTGCAGGCGTGGGAGTAAGTCTTAAAGAAGTTTCCGAAATGATTTCTAATAAAAACGGATTTGAAGGTAATACAACTTATATAATTGATCCAAACGGCGTCATTCAGCTTGCAAGCGATATGAGTTTATCAAACAAGAAATTCTCTGAATTTTCAGGTGATGACGTGTATGAAAAGATTAAATCGAGCAAAACAGAAATATTTTCAGAAATATGCAAAGTAAATAACAGTGAATGTGAAATTGTATCGGTTCCTCTTAAGCGCATAGGATACAGGCTTATTGATATTACACCTAAGAAAGATATTGTCGCTCCGCTTTACAGGCTTGCCTTTCTTTCTCTTGCCGGCGCATTAGTCGTGATGATCATATTCCCTCTTATTCTTTATGTTTTCGGTACCAGAAAAGCAAAGACGCAGTTTTCCGGTCTTATTTCTTTTTTCAAAAAGATGAAGTCGGGTGATTTGACAAGTGATTCATCATTAGAATTAAAAAAAACTATGGGTGATCTTGGTTCTGAACTTTCAGAATACCGTGTATTTCTTGCTGATATAATATCTCGTTTGCGAAGAATCTCGAATTCAGTCGGAACTTCATCGAAAATTCTTTCTGAAAGTATGATCCATTATTCGGATACCGCCCAAAACCAAGCCGCTTCTGTGGAGGAAATAGCTGCTACTTTTGAGGAAATATCCGCTAAAATGGATGATGTTACAAAAGAGGCAGAATCTCAGGAAAAACTTTTAAAAGGTTTTATTGAGACAATCAAGCAGCTTGCTTCGTTTATTGAAAAATCTGAATCAATTGTTTCTGACAATGATGTTATTGCAAAAGGTATGAGCTCCGAAACGGATGATGGAAATAATTCTCTGATATCTATGGAGAAATCTATGGATGAAATCGTAAAAAGCTCAAATGATATGATGAATATCATCGGAATAATTACAGACATATCTGAGCAAACGAATCTTCTTTCCCTTAATGCTTCAATTGAAGCGGCACGTGCAGGGGAGCACGGCAGAGGATTCGCTGTAGTCGCTGAAGAAATCTCTAAACTTGCTGATCAGACTTCTCAGAGTACCAAGGATATTGGAAATCTTATTCAGAGAAATAATGAACTGATAACTGCAAGCCGTCATTTGATTGATGATACACAGAGAAAAATGACTAATATTATGAAATTTGTTTCGAGTATTGTTTCAAGTTCAAGAAGTATTGCCGAAATCAATGATTCAGAAAAAGATATGAAAGAGACAATCATGTCTCAAGTCGGTCTGCTTTCAAAAGGATCTTCGGAAATACAGCAAGCGATGGAACAGCAGAAAGACGCAATTTCTGAAGTTATGACTGTTTTAAACAGTTTTTCCGGAAAGCATTCTGAAGATTCGGAAAATGCTGTGAAAATCGCGGAAAGTTCAGAGAATCTTGTTAGAATTACAGAAGAACTTCAGCAGATGATATCTTTGTTTAAGGTTTAGCTGATTCCGGATTCATATATTTTTGTAAAAGATCCATGAGTTCAGATTTTTTAAAAGGCTTGGCTATGCTTGCCGAAAATCCGAATTCTTTAGGTCTTGAAATGACCACATCCTCGGAATTGCCGCTTGTAGCGAGAAAAACAGTTTCTGGACTTATCTCTTTAAGTAAAGAAACAGCTTCTTTTCCGCCCATGCTTCCTGGAATAGTCAAGTCTAGTATTGCTCCGGCAATACTTTTTCCACTTTCTATTTCATTCTTGAAAAAATCAATTGTTGTATTGCCGTTATGACAAAGTTCTATAGTGTAACCCAATGACTTAACCATATCGCCGATAACTTCTCTCATAATTTCTTCGTCATCCATAATAACAAAAATTCCTTGTCCTTTAAATGAAACGGTTTGCTTATTCTCGGGTTCGATAGCAACTCCAGTTGCAGCAGGCAGAAGGATATGAAATGTGCTTCCTTCATTTATTTTAGACTCAACATCAATTGAACCGCCGTGTTTTTTTATTATTGAATAACATGTAGAGAGACCGAGACCGTGACCAGTCTGCTTGGTAGTAAAAAACGGATCAAATATGCGCTGTATAACATCTTTGCTAATTCCGCTTCCGTTATCTTTTATTGAGATATTAACATATTTGCCTGATTTTAAAATGGGGTGCTCGTTTTCAGATAATTCGGCATTTTTTGCTGAAACTATAAGTTTTCCGCCTTCCGGCATGGCTTGTTTTGCATTAATAACTATATTGTCAATGATCTGCCCAATCTGATTCTTGTCAAAATAACTCATCCACAAATCATTTGCAATGTCGAATTCGAATGATACGTTTGAACCGCTTAGCGCGAATTTAACGGTATCAGCTAAATATGGAAACAGGTGTCCTACCGATTGTTTCGGAGTTCCTCCTTTTGCAAATGTAATCATCTGCCGTGATAAGTCGCGTGCCCTTTCGATAGCAGATATTGATTTATGTAAATAATCTTTAAGTTGATGGTCGGTTGCCATTTCTTCCGCTAATTCAATATATCCGAAAATTCCGCCGAGAAGATTGTTGAAATCGTGAGCAATGCCTCCGGCGAGAGATGCAAGGGATTCGAGTTTTTGTGAACGCTGCATCTCTTCTTCCATTTTTTTACGCTCGGTTATATCGCGAATTGTTCCGAGAATGAACTTCTCGCCATGCAGTTCAATGAGTTCTGCAGATAAAAGTGAATTTACAATATCCCCAGTTTTTGTAATAAAGTTAGCATCAAAATCATGTATGCTTCCTTTCTTACGTATTTGTTCAATATATTTATCTCGAAGTGAAAGGTCTTCCCATAGGTTTAGTTCTTTTGGAGATTTGCCGACAATTTCATCTCTGTTATATCCGAGTATTTTTTCTGTTCTTTCGTTTATCTCAGTTATAATTCCATTTTCAAGAGAAGTTATAAATAATATATCCGGACTGGCAAGAAACGCTTTTGCAAATTTTTCTTCTGAATTTTTCAAAGCAGTCTCAGACATTTTCCTTTCAGTTATATCTCTGACAATGCCGACAGAATATTTTTCTCCATTCAATTCATACATCCCGACGTTTACTTCAAAAGGGAATTCTGTGCCGTTAATACGAAGTCCTATGGATTCATAATAATACGGTGCTTCAAGACCAGAGTATCTTCTGGCAATAAAATCTTTAATCTTGTTCACTTCGCTGGGCGCTATATTCGTGAGAATCGATCTTCCGATTATTTCATCGGGTTTAGAATAACCGAACAATTCGAGATAGGAATTGTTAACTAATACGACAATACCTTTTTTTGAAATGACAATTGCGTCTTTTGAGTTGTTAAAAATGGCACGTAGCTGTTCTTCGTTTTCTTCCGCTCTATCTTTTGCTTCAATTAGTGCACGTTCCATCTTTTTTCTGTCCGATATTTCCGTGAAATCAACTGCTATTGAATTCGGACCTGTTTTGAAAGCTGTTACGTCGTATTCTCCCTGAAAGCGGCCGTCACTGTAAGGAACTTCAAAATGCTGAGTGCTCAATTCACCTTTCGCTATTTTGCGGTACATTTCCGGTATTTCGGTATTTGCTAAAGCCGGAAATGCTTCCTCAATTGTTTTTCCGATAAGGCTCTTGTGGCTGATGCCGATAATCCGGTCTGCTGAAGGATTTGCTCCTGTTAGAATGAGTTTATTATTTTCAAGTCTGTAAAAATACTTTGCAATCGGTGAAGATTCTACAATACAGCGGAATTTATCTTCGCTTTCAATCAATGCTGATTCGGATTTCTTGCGTTCTGTTATATCATGAATGATTGAATGAAGGTAATTCTTTCCGTTAAGTGTAATCGAGCCGCTCCAGATTTCTACATCCTTAATAGATCCGTCAGCGCAACGATGTTTGAATTCAAATTGAACTTGCCTATTTTCTGATGCTTTTATCATTGAATTGAAAATTTCATCTTTGGTGAGAGTATTTATTTCCAGAATATTCATATTCTGTAATAATTCTTTTGACCAGCCGTAAAATTGTACAGCCGCACGATTTGCATCCGCGATATTTCCAGTTGCAGAATCAATAATGAGCATAACTGCAGGATGGTTTTCAAATAGAAAACCGCAAATCGAAAGATCTTTCTTTATGCTCAAATACTTTCCTCCATATCAGAAAAATTAACTTCGGAAATACAGTGATTTATCGGAACTAAAGTTTTTTAATTTCTTAGTTGATATATTATAAATCATATAATGAATTATTTCAAGTCCGGATTTTAATGCGGATTTACATGCGAAAGAGAGCGTTGACTTGGGGATGTTGTAATAATTCGGTTATGAGAACATTAGTTGAACTGTTAAAAAATAAATTATATCCGTGTTGACTTATAATCTATTTGTGATTAAAAAAATTATTAATATGAAAAGTTATTTAAATATAATTATTATTGTTCTTTGTGCTATTTGCTTAGCCTGTTCAAAAATTAAGGATGAATCAGAAAGGGAAGAGTTGAATGATATCATAACTTATATTATTACTTACGGTGATGTGATTCGCTCAGAAGAAAACAATCTTGTTGAGTCTGTGACGTCAGGAAAAGCAGGCTTCACCGTTAGGACATCTGAGACGAAGCAGGTGATATCTGGTTTTGGCGGGGCATTTAATGAACATGGTTGGGAAACTTTATGCGTTCTTGATAAAAGTGACAGAGACAAAATTCTTAAATCGGTTTTCAGCACGGATGAAGCTAATCTTTCTTATGGTAGAATTCCCATTGGTGCGAGCGATTACGCGCTCGAACGATACACGCTTGCACCAATCAAAGACGATTTCGAAATGAAAAATTTTACTTTGAAGCGCGATAAAAAATATCTGATTCCATTTATTAAGGCGGTACAGTCTATACGCCCTGACATTAAGCTTTGGGGATCTGCTTGGACTCCTCCGATCTGGATGAAAGATAACAACAATTATGAGGCCGGAAATTTTATTGATCATCCCGAATATTACAAAGCTTATGCTCTTTACTTGGCAAAGTTTGCTGAAGAGTATGGAAGGCTGGGTATGGAAATTACATCAGTTGCCGTTCAAAATGAACCTGTGGTTGTAACAGGTTATCCCAACGGCGGATGGACGCCTGAACAATTCCGAACTTTTATCAAAGACTTTATGGGCCCGACCTTTGCAGAACGTAAACTATCAACACGGATCATGCTCGGCACATTTAATGATAATAGGTATAATACTTTTGTTAAAACTGTACTGGACGATGCTGATGCCAAAAAGTACGTCGGAATTATCGGACTTCAATGGGATGCTGATCAGCAGATGCCGGATATTATAAAAAATCATCCTGGTATTCCTATCATGCAGACGGAAACTGATTGCGGTAACTGGCATTGGAAGCCTGGTTTCGATCCGGAACATGCTGCTAATGATTTTGACTACGCTGCGTATACTTGGATGCGTATGAAAAGTTATTTTTCAAATGGAGCTGAAAGTTATATGCTATGGAATATTATTCTTGATCAGCATGGAAAGAATAATGATAAAATAAAGCGTTGGCCTCAGAATAGTGCCGTTGTTATAAATACGAAAACCAAAGAGATCATATACACTCCTATGTTCAGAGCGTTTGAACATTTCAGCCGTTATATACCGACAGGATCAAAATATCTAGAGCCAGAGGGTTCTTTTGATGAGGTAGTCAGCTTTTTGCAGCCCGATGGTACCATTGTAGTCGAACTTTTAAATGATAGTTCAAATAAACGTATAGTTATAGGAAATATTGAAGGTAAGTTGTATTCAATTGTGATGCTGCCAAAAAGCTTTGCGACTCTTATAATAAAAAAAGGAAAGAAATAAAAAAACCCCGAAGTCCGGGGTTTAAAGCTGCTCCCCCGGCAAGACTCGAACTTGCGACCAATTGATTAACAGTCAACTGCTCTACCGACTGAGCTACAGGGGAATGTAACTTATAAAAACAATAAAAACGACAGCCGGAAAACTGTCAATAATTTTCCGGCAGATGAAATTAAAAAAAACGGCTTAAGCCGTTTTTTTTAGATAAGGGAAGCCGTTTCTTCAGTAATATTTTTAAGCTGGCTTTCGTCAGGGATATACTGAATCTTATGTTGCTTAAGTATTTCGAATTTACACGAAGCAAGTATTTCTTCAACTATTCCGACGCTCTGACCTCCCCAGCCGAATGAACCGAATGCCATTGCTTTTCTTCCTTTTGGAGCAAGTCCCTTCATGTATGTGAGAAATGCTGAAACTGTCGGTAGTATGTTATTGTTAAGTGTAGGGCTTCCGACACAGATATACTCAGCTTCTATTATATCAGTCATGATATCGGAAATATGAGTAAGTTTGAGGTCGTACATGGAAAAGGCTATTCCCTTCTGCTCAAAAGCGTCGGAAATCGCGTATGCCATCTTTTTGGTTGAACCCCACATTGAATCATATACTATGACTGCTTTTTTTGACGTTTTATTGGAAGACCAGGCCGTATAAAGTTTAAGAATTTCCGGGATATGCGTTCTCCAGATTATACCATGACTTGGAGCGATTACTTCAATCGGTAGTGCTCCGGCAATTTCCAGAGCTTTCTGTACCTGAATCCCGTAAGGAAGAACAATATTGGCATAATACTTTTTTGCTTCTTCTTTTATTGTATCAAGAGGATATTCGTCATCAAAGCGTTCGCTAGAGGATATGTGCTGGCCGAAAGCGTCATTTGAAAACAGTATTTTCTCATTTTCAAGATATGTAAGCATATTGTCCGGCCAATGAACCATCGGAGTTAATACAAATTTAAGTTTGTTTTTCCCTGTTGAAATTTCGCTGTTTCCGTCGACGATTTTGAAGTTCCAGTCTTTTTTGTAGTGCATCCGGAGGCCTTTTTCTCCGGCGGCGGAGGTGTAAACAGTTGCGTTGGGAATAAGGTCCATAAGTTCGGGCATGCTTCCCGAATGATCCATTTCAACATGGTTTGCGATAACGTAATCGATTTTTGCGGGATCGATTATTGATGATATTCTTTTTGTCATTTCAGGATACAGATACGATTTTACTGTATCAATCAGCGTTATTTTTTCATCAATTATAAGATAGGCGTTGTATGTAGATCCTCTCTGGGTCATATAGCCGTGAAAGTTTCTGAGATCCCAGTCAATTCCTCCAACCCAGTATATGTTTTCTCTTATTTTTACAGCTTTCATCGTATTCTCCTTTAATTGAATTTTTATGAAATTGAACCAAGATATTTTAATTAACTGTTTATATGATATCACTATGGCTAAATGAGTCGATAATTTTTTAATAAGTTTTTGATTTTTTAACATCTTCGTATTTTGCGGAAAAGGTGAATTATTAGGGAGGATAAATATTATTTAAAATCAATAAGAGCAATAACATGATAATTTTTTGATGAATCTGTGAAAAAAAATATTAAAAAAACGTATTAATCTTTGAGGTTAGTATGAAGTTATTTTTATTATTTTCTTTGATTTTCATTTCATGTTCAGGGGACGAAATTCAGGACAAAATTCCTGATGATGTATGCGGAATAATGCTGATAATTCCTTCGGATGTTGCTGAGGGAGAGTCTTTTGATCTGAAAAGTGTTATTCTGAAAAGAGACGGAACACGGACTATTGCCGAAGATGTGAATTATACAGTGTCTGATGAACTTCTGGTTTCTATTTTGCATGGCAAGGCTGTATTCCTAAAACCTGGTAATGTAGTAGTAACTGCATCAGTTAACGGATATACTGACAGCTGCGATGTTCAGATTAATAAAAAAATAAATTATTATGCAGTTAAAATATATAGCGTTATGTATAATCCGTCAGGAGCAGATTCCGGAAAAGAATTTATTTCTATAAAAAATACATGGGATGGGAAAATAAGCCTTAAAGGTTTTGCTCTTGGTGCGGGTGCATCATCCTGCGCTTTGGGAGATGCGGAGATTGCACCTGGAGAAATATTATATTATTGCCAGGATGGAGTATCTGCAATGAGTTTGCATTCAATTAATTCATCGGGTGAACTTAAGTTTACAATGCGAAATTCGGGTGAAACTGTAAAACTTTTCAGAAATGATTTGGTGATAGACTGTGTTTATATTGCCGGCGGTTCAAAGGAAGAAGCTGCCGGGGCAGAATGGGGAAGTGCGGGATTGCCTGTTGCCAAAGAAGGAAATTGTATAAAAAGACAAATGGATACTGATACTGACACATTTGCAGACTGGATTGAAAGTTCGGATCCTTTTTGATGATAACGGTTTATTTTTGACTGCTGTAGGCGTTATAGACTTTTTTGTAATCGCTTGATGCGTTCCAGAAAAGGTAACCCTTTGCTCCTGATGCATCAGATGCTTTCACCTGGGCTTTTATATACGCTTCATTATAATTTGATACACGCCATCCGAAAGCCTGAAGCCATGGCCTTACAATCTTTCCGCCGGCGTCTTTTTTAACGAGTTCAACACCCTTGGCAATGAAATATTCGGGATTGTCCCCGGGTTTTTGATATCCGTCAAATCTGTCATTGAAGTGTGAAGGATAAAGCATCGGTGAAATAGCATCGCAGTACGGAGCAAGAAGTTTGATGCGCTGACCTGTGCTGTTGATGTCGCCTTCGTATCCCCAGGCAACAACTCCGAAAATATCTATTGAGAGATTTGTGTTTCTAATATTCATTTCATGGTAAATCTTTTTGAGAAAAGCGGTGATTACCTCTTCTTTTTTCATTGAACCGAAGTGCCATGCAAAGGAAGCGTCTTCGATATTTGAGGCTGTGGGAAAACGTATATAATCAAGCTGAATCTCGTCAACACCGTATTCTGCTACTTCTACGGCGAGACTTATAATGTATTCCTGAACATATTTGTTCGTAGGATCAATCCAGAGTTCGCTTGATGATTCGTTCCAAATGCCGCCGCGTGATTTTGATCTAACGGCAAGTTCCGGGCATTTCTTAGCAATGATATGATCTCTGAAGCAAGCTATTCTTGCAATTGTATAAATGTTGCGCTTCTTAAGTTCAGAGATTAGCTTGGGAAGACTGTTTATTGTTCTGTTTTTATCAAGTTCAAGAGAACGTGCGATCGGATTTTTAGAATAAAAAGAAAGAGTACCTTCAACATCCTTGATGTCGAATACTACAGTATTGATTCCGATTTCTGAAAATTTATCAATTGTTGATATGATGGAATTGCGGCCTGCAGAAGAAGCTGTGAAGTAAAGACCTTTTGTGAAAGGAATCTTGGCTTTGGCTTTGTTCCGTTGATCGATTTCAAAAGCCGAGAGCGAATTCGGAATCAAGAGAACCAATCCAGGCTTTGCGGAAGTTCCTGAAAAGGCGTTTGTTTTTCTTATAGCATCTTCAAGCTCTTTTGATGAATAAAACCTTGTGAAAGGCAGAGCTTTTTTGGCAATTGCTGAAATATTTTCAGAAGAATTTGTTTTGTAGATAAGAGTATTGAATGAAAAAATGAAGTTTGAAGGAAGTGTTTGAAAGCGGCTTTCTTTTAGAGAATTTCCCGGGATATAGTTTTTCGTATTATGAATCTGCGGTGAAACCGACTTAATGAATGAAGATAAGGAATCCGACGCACCTAAAAAAGTAAGCAATGCTGAAATCAGAATAAGAGGAGTAAGTAGAATAAGCGCCCGTTTCATGAATTCATGAAATTAACGGGTGCTTATTCTGGCAAGTCAAATATCTACTGCTTTAAGGAATTCGTCAAGAATCCGATTTTTCGAGAAGTATGCCGCGCGTTTAATCGCTTCACTTTTGAATTTTTTCTGTTTGTCGCTTGAGGAGAAAAATTCGATTACTCTGTCGGCAAGTTCTTTTCTAGAATTTTCAATATAACCGCATTTTCCGTGAAGTATTATTTCTTTAGGACCTTTTGTTTTGTACGAAGCTACCGGAAGACCGCAGGAAAGAGCTTCGAGTACTACACATCCGAAAGTATCAAAGCGTGAAGGCAGGATAAGCATGTCGGCAGATGAGTATATTTCAGGCAAGGATGCATGGTCAACCCAGCCAAGAAAAACTGCATCAGGAATTTGTTCTTTAAGAAGTTTTTCCTCCGGGCCGATGCCGGCAAAAACCATTTTAAGGTTTGGAATTTTTTTCTTAGCTTCTGAATAAATGAACGGTACTTCATCGACTCCTTTTTCCTTGGAAATTCTTCCGGTGAAAAGAAGAACCGGATCAGATGAATTGTATCCGAAGAACTTTTGTTTATTGGATTTTTTCGGATTGAAAGCATCCTCCACCCAATGAGCCGTAAGAAAAACTTTATTTTCATTAAATCCGATGTTCGGACCTGTAAGCCAGTTTTTCTGATCAGTGTTTAGTACAAAAAGTTTGTCATATTGGCCGTAGAAAAACCTCAGAAGACGTTTGAGTTTTGCGTTTTTATCTTTATCAAAATCGAGAACCTTTTTAGCGAAAGTCATCCAGTCAGTATGAACATAGAAATATGCCGGAACAGAATAAGCTTTTTTCAGGAATATCGAAGCAAGACCCATGAAACCTTCAGTTGATGAAATTATCCTGTCATAACCGTTTTCAAGAAAAAGATTCTGAAGCTCAATTATGTCAGGAATTCTTATTTTCTGGTTCTCGTAGAAAGGAAGTGTGAATTCCGCAAGAGGCTTTAGGACAATCAGGTTTTTTTGGCTTTTAAGTTTAGATGAAACGACACAAAGGTCTATCGGCAGGTTTCTGCTTTGAATTTCTAAGAGAAATGATTTTAAAACCATAGCGACACCGTTTGTATCTTCCAGAGTGTCAGTAAGCCAGAGCACCCGTTTCGGATGACGGAAAATGCCCATTTCATTGCTGAATTTTTCTAGAAGCGGGCGAGTATTGTACATCACTCTTGCGCTTGTGAATGAAGCGGCTGTAATTATAGACGAGGCAAGCGCAGGGAAGGGTAATCCATCGATGAATTCACCGATGTCAATTTTTGATTTTCTTCCTGATGCTGATAAATCCCTGACATGACTTGGAATTTCAATGGAATCGATTATGTCTTTATAATTGAATTCGCCGGAATTGCCGTCGGATAAGTTTTCAAGTTTTTCGATAATCCGGTTTAAAAAAAGCAATTGAAGCTTAGAGTAAATTCCTTCGATTGCTTTTTTATAAATGACGGGTCTGATTCCCGGATTGCGTTTTCTTGCTGAAGCTATTTTTCTGACTTCTTCAAGTATAGGTTTGTATGGTTTCTTTAAGAATAATGAGAGGAATCTTGAAGGAGGTTTGCCTTCAAATGCTTCATGAAATATTTTTAAAAAACGCATTGTCATTTTGTGACGGCGTAGTTCGGCAAAACCATTTGAAATCAAGAAGGCAAGAAGTTTTTCCGAAGAATCACCTTTGTGAAGAAGTATATGTAAAAGCCCCGGATCTTTCATGTTTATGCCGATTTGGCAAAAGTAATCGATGAATGCAACCATCATCTTTTCGCTGTTGTTGTGAGAACCAAAGACAGACGTCCTGCAGCTCCTAAGTGCTTCTAGTGCGAGATCGGACGATCTCTCTGTTTTCAACCGTTCGGTAAGTTTCGGTACATGGAGGCATGTTCCCGTAAGCCCCGCGAAAATTCCCATGTGTTCATCGCTTCCGCCCGTGTAAGCTTTTGAATAGGGATCATCAGTGTATTTTTTCCAATCAATTTTATACTTTTTTATAAATTGATTGATCTTTTCTTTAGAAAGAGAATCGAGCCAGTTCTTTATGAGCATATTCTGCCATGTATCTCGTTGGCCATTGACTACTTCGAAGCGCTTAAAAATTACTGCGAGCTTTTCGAATAGTTCAAGCGATGGAATTGAGGATTTCTTATAGTGGTAAAGCGGATGAGCCCAAACAGTCGGAATGTTTTTAGAATAAGCATATTCGAGGAAATCATATAAATTGTCTCTAAGCTTGTTCAGCTTTTTTTCATCATTTTCAGAAAAGCCGTAGGCTAAAACATGAATTCCAGTTGAAAAATCGGGAACTTTTACCGAAAACTCGCCTCCGATTAGAATGTCGTATCCCTTTTCCCGAAGTGCAAAACAGGAACGAGCATTATTATGATTTGTTATGGTAAAAGCAGTGCACTTATGCTCTTCAAGAGTATTGATGAGACTTTCAGGTTCAAGCCATGTTTCTGGAAGACCAAGCATTCTTCCAAGCTGTTCATCGGGAATATTGCTGTTTTTATCGTGACAATGAAGATCGATTCTCAAAGTGTCTTTTATGGGGAATTTATTTTTTTCTTTTAAAAGATAAGTTTTAAGATTGGTTTCTATTTCATCATGAAGCGCTATTTGTTTTTTCATGGAACCCCGCTTTTAGTAATGAAATTATCAATATCATGTAAATAAATCATTATGAAAATGTAAAGAAATTGTTTGTATTGGGAAAGGCGGTGTTTTGGCTTGTATTATTGTTGTTAGAATAGATTTTTGATTATCAAATTTTGATGAAAAATTGTATTCAATTGGATAGTTATCCAAAAACTGAAATGGACTATTTGAATAGTCTAAATGATTTTGATTTGTTTTGATTTCCAATGAAAGAATCGAATGCAAAAATTCTTTAATTCCATCATTTATCATTTTTGAAACTGATAATTTATTTGATTTTCTTAAATCTAGACATGCTTCATAAATATCGGTATTAATTTCATAATGAATAATGCATGAATTATCTATTAGTGACTGATATTTTACACTTGTTCTAACTAGTGGTTTGTTTTCTGAATTGAATTTCCCTAGAACAGCTTTCAAAATCAATGATATAATCTCATTTCTTTGATTTTCTCTTACTATTCCTGCTTGTTTAAGCATTGTGTATGAGGTTTCATCAATAAGAGCTGTTGTTCGAATATAATTTGTATTACTCATGGTATCCTCCATGAAATTAATACGTAAGAACTAATAAATATTTTTTCTTGTTTTTGAATTTATGGATAGTTATCCAAAAAAGTGACATAATGCTGAAGTATGTAATAGTAAAATAATAGACGGGCGTAGAACCCGTCCATTATAATCAAACTCTTAGTTTAAAAAAAGCATTTCCCAATATTTAGGAAGCGGCCAGAGATCATTGTCAGCAATCTTTTCAAGAGAATCGATACTGTCTCTGAGTGAATTCATTGCTTCTTTTACTTTTGAGCAATAGAATTCAGCATGAGCCTGTTCGTCTTCAACCTTGTGAGCTTCTTTTGTTGCGGAGTTAAGTTTTTCAGCGCCTTTTTTGATTTCGCCGATATATGCCGCAACAGATGCAAGAAGATCTTTCTGATCTTTCACTGCATCATCACCGAGAATGTCTGAAGTCTTCTTGATTGAAGAAGCGAGATCATTCTGATATTTCACAGCTGCAGGAAGAATCTGGCTGATTGCCATGTTGTAAAGCGATACAGCTTCGATATCAACAATCTTAGCATATCTTTCAAGATGGATGAAATATCTCGCAGTAAGCTCTTTTTCAGAAAGTATTTTGTATTTTGAAAAAAGCTTCTTTGCTTTATCAGTGTTGAAGGCTTTGAGAGCTTCAGGAGAAGTTTTATAGTTCGGAAGACCGCGTTTAGCAGCTTCTTTCTGCCATTCATCCGAATAACCGTCACCCATAAAGAGTACATTTTTAGAATCATTAAGAACATCTTTCATTACATCGAAAGCGGCCTGTTTTACGTCTCCGCCTTTAGCCTTGATAGCGTCATACATAAAATCGATGCTTTCTGCTACCATTGCGTTGATTGCTGTCGCAGGGAAAGAGATCGACATGTTAGAACCAACGGCTCTAAACTCGAATTTGTTTCCTGTGAACGCGAACGGAGAAGTTCTGTTTCTGTCTGTGTTATCTTTGCTGAGAATCGGAAGCGAAGAAACGCCGAGATCAAGAATTGCCTGGTCAGTTGCTTTTGCTACTTTGCCGGCCATGATACTTTCTACAATAGAAGTCAGCTGATCGCCCAAGAAAATTGAAATTATCGCAGGAGGAGCTTCGTTTGCGCCGAGACGGTGGTCATTGCCCGGAGAGGCAACAGTTGCACGGAGAATGTCGGCATTTTTGTAAACTGCTCTGATAACTGCTGTAAGAACAACAAGGAACTGGAGATTGTCATGAGGAGTATTTCCCGGATTAAGGAGATTGTTTCCTTCATTGTCAGACATTGACCAGTTAAGGTGTTTTCCTGAACCGTTGATGCCTGCGAATGGTTTTTCATGAAGAAGAAGAGCCATGTCGTATTTTGCAGCGATGATTTTCAAAGTTTCCATAACGATGTGGTTGTGATCAACCGCAACGTTTGCTTCTTCAAAAACAGGTGCAAGCTCAAACTGGCTTGGCGCAACTTCATTGTGTCTTGTTTTTGCCGGAACACCGAGTCTGTAAAGTTCTTCTTCAACGTCGTTCATGTAGCTTACGATCTTTTCTTTGATTGAACCGAAGTAATGATCTTCGAGCTGCTGGCCTCTTGAAGGCGCAGATCCGATAAGAGTTCTGCCGCTCATAACAAGGTCTTCTCTTGCCATGAAGTAGTTTTTATCGATTAAGAAATATTCCTGCTCAGGTCCAACTGTTGTGATAACTTTTTTGGCAGTGCTACCAAGAAGGTTAAGTAGCTTCACTGAAGATTCACTGAGAGCCTTAACTGATCTCAAAAGAGGAGTCTTTTTGTCGAGAGCTTCTCCTGTGTAAGATATGAATGCAGTCGGAATGCAAAGAGTAGTTGCAGTACCGCTTCTCTGGATGAATGCAGGACTTGTAATGTCCCATGCAGTGTAGCCGCGTGCTTCAAACGTTGCTCTGATTCCGCCGCTTGGAAAGCTTGATGCATCAGGCTCGCCTTGTACAAGCTGCTTGCCCGAAAATCTTTCGATAACTTCGCCAGGACCAACAGGATCAACGAATGCGTCATGTTTTTCAGCTGTTGAGCCGGTCATAGGCTGAAACCAGTGGCAGTAATGAGTTGCACCTTTATCGAGAGCCCATTCTTTCATTGCATGCGCGACAGTATTTGCAGTGTCGGCATCGAGTTTTTCATCATCATTGATGATTTTTAAAAGCTTTTTGTATGTCTCGCGAGGAAGTTTTTCTTCCATTACCTTGAAATTGAAGGTATCGCAGCCATAATACTCAGAAATTCTTATTGGTTTATCTTCTTTCGCCATTTTTCACCTCTTTGACTGAATAATATGGTGTCAAAGTAGAACCGCTGTCCGGCTTTGTCAATATAGAGAAGGTAAAAACGGCTGTTTGTATTATTAATTTAACAAATCAGTAATATTGATTCATAGCTTGAATTTGGGATAAAAATTGCTTTATTCAATATAAAGCTTTGATCTGCCGGGCGGTAATTGAACTGAAAATGATTTTAAAGCTGAAATGAAACTGTTTTTCTGTCCGCGGAAAACGCGGACAGAAAGTTATCCGGCGTTATACCAGAGTTTTTTCGAGATCTTCGATTCCTTTTCTGAAGAGCTCATAATCGATTGAAGAAGCATCAATTGTCTTAAGATATGCTTTGTAGTGATTGATAGTGTCGTTTTTCCACTTCTTCATGTCAAAACCGTTTTCCATATGAAAACCACCTTTTGAAAATTTACGGAATCCCGCTCTATAATTGTCGGAATTAATGCCGTAAAACAAAAGGTTTAATAGGCATTGTTCCAATTGATTTTTTCTCCTATTTTAACAGCTAGTTCATCAATATCAGCATCAGTGTGATAAAGCAGAGGAACGTTATTATCTGAAGTTATTTTATTATCAGGTTTTTTCGTGATGCGCCTAGCTTTATGATGATTGGATGTGATTGTTTCTTCAGTTTCGCCTTTTATTGCAACAGTTCCATTGCAGACACAAAAGTATGTATTGTCGGGTGATTCGATATGAATGAAATATGCCGTTCCCCTTATGGCGGCTATGCCTGTCGGAGTTTTTATATAATATGTGCCCTGTTTGGTAAATTTTTTGCGGGTTAATCCTGCGAGACTTCCGCTATGCAGTTCGAACGAATTTTCTGTTTCAGAAATATTAAAAACGAATTCGGTATTTTGAGAAAGTTTTATGATACTGAGTTTATTAAGTTTTATTTCGCAAAATGAATTTTGCCCAGTTTTGATGATGTCGCCGTATTTTAACAGGGTTCCGGTTTTGGATGAATTTCCGTTTACTGTCAGTTCCCCAGCGAAGGCTGAAATTACCGGATTTTCGGTTAAACTGCCTTTCGTGCACGATAGAAGAAGTAGTAATAAAATTGCTGAGATTTTCATTGATAACCTCCAGGAATTATAAACATATCACTGATCGGCATTAAAATCAACAAATAGACTTCCTAAAATGATCGAATATTATATGAAAACAGGTGAAAAGATGAGTCTGGGCTGATCGGACAATATTTATCACCAAGAATTGTTTCAAAAAGCAAAACTGATTCCGGTATGCTTAAAAACTGCATGCCGGAATTAAATTATTTGACACATATGCTTGTTTTGCTTTTTGAATTATCTGCGGTGATATCATGGTACGTATTAATAATATTTCAAAGTCGTTCGGAGCAAAATCGCTTTTTTCGGAGATAAGCTTCAATATAAATTCAGAAGAAAGAGTAGGACTCGTCGGAAAAAACGGTCATGGAAAAACAACTCTAATGCGCATTCTTTGCGGGCTCGATTCTCCCGACGAGGGAACTATCGAGTTTCCCAAGGATTACACCTACGGTTATGTTAAGCAGCATCTGACTTTTTCTAAAAATACACTTCTCGAGGAAGCATCATCGGAAATTTCATCCGAAACCGGTCAGTGGATGGTCGAAAAGATTCTTTTCGGTCTCGGCTTTAGTAAAGAAGATATGAACAAAAAACCTGAACTTTTTTCAGGCGGTTTCCAAGTGAGGATTAATCTTGCCAAGGTTCTGATAGCTGAGCCGAATCTTCTGCTTCTTGACGAGCCGACGAACTACCTCGATATTTCATCGATAAGATGGCTTGCTTCTTTTCTGCGCGAATGGAAGGGCGAGATTCTTCTGATTACGCATGACAGAAGCTTTATGGATAATATCGTAACTCATACGGCGGCGATTCACCGGCAGAGTTTGCGCAAGATTGAAGGCAATACCGAAAAGCTTTATGAGCAGATAGCGAAAGAAGAAGAGATATATGAAAAGACCAGAATAAATGACGAGAAGAAAAGGCGCGATGCCGAACTTTTCATACGCCGCTTCCGTGCCAAGGCGCGTCTTGCCGGAATGGTTCAGTCAAGAATCAAGATGCTTGATAAGATGGAAAAGCGCGACAAGCTCGCTTCGATTGAAAACCTTGATTTTACTTTTTCAAGTGCGCCTTTTTCAGGAAAGCTTCTATCAACAGCGGAAGATCTTTCTTTCGGATACGAAGATGGAAATCTTCTCTTTGAAAAACTCTCGTTTAACATTATCAAAGGCGAGAAGATCTGCATCATCGGAAAAAACGGAAAAGGAAAATCAACTTTATTAAAAACAATTGCTGGTGAACTTACTCCTACATCCGGCAAGATATCTATTCATCCGAATGTCAAGGCCGGCTATTTTGCCCAGACGAATATTTCAAGCCTTGATCCCGGAAAAACAGTCGAAGACGAAATAGGCGCAGTCATAAATTTTTCCGACCGTCAGGCGGCGCGTAACATCGCCGGATCCATGATGTTCGAAGGCGACGACGCGCTCAAAAAGATCAATGTTCTCTCGGGCGGTGAAAAAGCGCGCGTAATGATAGGCAAGATTCTCATTCAGCCTGTAAACATGCTTCTTCTTGACGAGCCGACAAATCACCTCGATATGCAGTCGTGCGATTCGCTTCTTGAGGCTATTGATGCCTTTGACGGCGCGTGCGTCATAGTTACGCATAATGAAATGTTTCTTCACGCGCTTGCTGACAAGCTGATTGTCTTCAGAAACGGCAGTGTGTTTTTTTTCGACGGAGATTACCGTTCGTTTCTCGACAAATACGGCTGGGACGAAGAAGAAAAACGCGAAGAGAAAAAAGTTTCAGTCAGAAAGGAAAACCGCCGCGAACGCGCGGATGTAATTAACCGCAGATCAAAGACTCTTTCTCCTTTGCAGAAAAAAATAACTGATCTTGAAAAGCAAATCGAATCAAACGAGGCAAAGCTTCGCGAACTCGATAACGAAATGCTTGAAGCGAGTTCAGTAAACGACGGCAAACTTATTGCCGAAACCGCGAAGAGAAAAGCCGCGCTTTCGGCAGAAACCGATTCTCTTTACAGTGAATTCGATTCCGTCTACTCGGACTTTGACCGGCTTTCCCGTGAGTTTGAAGCAGAGCTTGAATCTTTGTAGTAGAACCGCAAAGATTCAAATTTCACATCTGTTTTACATAATTTCAAACAGCGGCAAAAATATTCTTGCCGAAAAGCTTTAGATGTGCATCAATAGCACGTCGATTATTCTGCCCGTTAAGGATTTGTTATGCGCCCGAATGTGTCTATAAGTGATGTTGTTGCCGCCGTTGAAGGCGAAATGATTTTTGAGGGTGAATCCAATACCGTTCAGTGGGTTGTTTCAAGCGGTTTGATGAGCGATATTCTCACCACCGAAGAAGAAGAGATTCTGCTTCTCAGCAATCTCAACACGACCCAGCTTGTACGTACCGCGGACATGGTCGGAGCCAATGCCATGATGGTAACTTCAGGCAAACCTATTCCTGATGACACCGTTGAACTCGCAAAAGAACTCGGCATCACGCTCATCAGAACAAAATACCCAGTTTTTGAGGCATGTCACAAACTCTCCCGCCTCTTTTTTAAAGAGTAAACGATGCCGCATCGTTTTCCGCTCAATACCGATAAGGCGCCCAATGCGGTTCTTGAGGTTATCCTGAGACTTAAGGTTAAGGATGCGATGAGCAAAACGATATTCAGCGCGAAGAAAAACGACAATCTCCGTCAGATTCAGCACATAATGAGAGACAAAGGCGTTACGGGAATTCCCATTCTCGAGGATGACCGTCTCATCGGAATGATCAGCGTCAATGACATCATCAGTGCTCTCGATTACGGCTACATAAACGAACCGGCAGACAATTATATGACGAAGTCTCTTATCGTCCTGGAGGATGATATGCCTCTGTCCTTTGCTGTTTCGTATTTTGATAAGTATCCGTACAGACGGTTTCCTGTAATAAATAAAGAAAAAAAATTCGTAGGAATGATTTCAAGCCGCGACGTTCTTTCAGCTTTGCTTCATGAGCTCAATAATGAAATTACCGAACTCGAAAATAAGCTTAATAATGGAAGAAATGATGTTCCCGGAAGCATCACGCGCGAATATTCGATTCAGAAATTCGATTTTGAAAATGCCGGAAAGGCGTCTTTTGAACTCAAAAAAATCCTGAAGGGACTCAATGCTTCACGTCAGGTCGTCAGAAGGGCATCTGTTGCGAGTTATGAGCTTGAAATAAATATCGCCATTCATTCAAACGGCGGAAAGATGCGATTTGAGATTGATGAATCAAATATAATAATCGAGGCGGTAGATTTCGGTCCGGGCATCGAGGATGTAGACCTTGTTGTTCAGGAAGGATATTCGACTGCAAACGAATGGATACGTTCGATGGGTTTCGGTGCCGGCATGGGACTTTCAAACACGAAGCGCGTTGCTGATGAATTTGAGATACAAAGCGAACTTGGAAAAGGCACTCATATAAAATCAATAATTTACCTTGGAGGCAGAGATGAAGCTTAGTTCTCTTGCTGAAAAAACGGGATTAAAAATTCTGACTAATAGTGAAACGGATCCTGAAATAGAATCGGGATATACGTCTGATCTTTTAAGCGATGTTATGGCAAATGCTGAAGAGGGTTCAGTTCTTGTTACCATTCAGGCGCATAAGAATTCTGTCGCCGTTGCTTCGCAGTTTGATCTTCCTGCAATTGTAATATGCAACGGCCGGAGTGTTCCGCAGGAGGTAATCGATACCGCCGAAGGCGAGGGTATTGCAATCGCTCAGACAAAAGATAATCAGTTTGAAATTTCCTATAAAATAAAAAAAGCAATTATGGAAAATGCTCTTTAAAGCAGATCTTCATATTCATTCATGTCTTTCGCCGTGCGCCTCGCTTGAAATGAGTCCGTCTGCGATTGCAGAAAAAGCGAAATCCGCAGGGCTTGATCTTATCGCTATTACCGATCACAATTCGGCATTAAACGCTCCGGCTCTTCGGGATGCATGCGTCAGAACCGGCGGCATTCACGCTCTATTCGGAATGGAAGTCACCACCGCTGAAGAAATTCACTGCCTTGCTCTTTTTGATCATCCGGACAAGGCGCTTGAGCTCGGTGAATATATTTACTCTCTATTGCCCGAAGTTAAGAACAAGGCGGATAAATACGGCGATCAGGTCTACGTTGACGCGGATGAAAATATTTTGGGCGAGGTTGAAAAATTTCTCGGAGTAGCCGCTGATATTTCTTATGAACGGCTCGGAAATACCGTCCATGAGCGCGGCGGACTTTTCATTCCTGCTCATATCGACCGGGAAATCTTCGGTCTGATTCATCAGGTGGGTTATCTTCCTGATTTTCCTTTTGATGCGGTTGAAATTTCGCGTCATTATCTCAAGCGCGGATATGATCCGAACGCGATTTCCGGCAAATACAGTTATCTTTCTTCCTCCGATTCTCATTATCTCGATGGAGTTGGATCTGTTATCAATTATATAGAAGCTGAAGACTTTTCCATAGAAGCCTTACGTGCGGCAATCAGCAAAAAGGGGATCGTTACGGAGTTTAAATGATTCCTTGTGATTAAATTCACACTTTTTGATGTTTTGGCGAATTAATATCTTGCAAATATACTCCGAATTTTTACGATGGAACTGAATTATGACAATTTATGTCTGTGTGAACAGTTTTTGTTTTTTCACGCAGTACAGGGAATAATTAACAGGAGGGAATAAATATGTTTGAAAAGGAAGGAACTGCTGTAAAGCTTCCTGACACTCTTTTGAAGTTTATCGAGGAGTGGAAAGACAAGCCGGGCAATCTCATCATGATTCTTCACCAGATTCAGGAAGAGTACGGCTATATTCCGCGTGAGGTTGCGATTGAGCTTTCGAGACTCATCGATACTCCTCTTGCGAAAATTTACGGTGTTGTGACATTTTATCATTTCTTTAAGCAGAAAAAACCTGGAAAATACATGATTTCTGTCTGTATGGGTACCGCATGTTATTTGAAAGGCGGCGAGGATATTATCCTTGAATTCGAAAGACTTCTCGGTCTTCCTGTAAACGGAATAACCGAAGACGGACTATTCTCCCTTCAGGCCGTAAGATGTATCGGATGCTGCGGACTTGCTCCTGTAATAACTGTTAATAAAGAAGTTTTCGGAAAACTTACAAAAGATATGCTTCCGGGCATTATTGCGAAGTTTAAAGGTAACTGATGCAGTACTCCGTATCTGATTTTTTAACCGATATTGTTCAGAACTCAATCGAAGCTGAAGCTTCCGTTATTACAGTCGACTACATTGAAGAATTTCCAATGCTGAATATCATGGTAGGCGATAACGGAAAGGGAATGGATGAGGAAACTCTTGCCAAGGCAAAGGATCCTTTCTTTACCGACGGAGAAAAGCACAAGAACAGAAAAGTTGGACTGGGTATTCCTTTTCTCATTCAGGCTGTTGAAGCGGCCGGCGGAGAATTTGACATCAAGTCTGATGTCGAAATGGGAACTGCCATTGAGTTTTCATTTAATCTTGAAAACGTCGACTGTCCGACCGAGGGCGATCTTGCCTCGGCTTTCAGATCATTGCTGCTTTTCAGCGGAGACTACGAGATTCTGATCAACAGAATTAAAAACGGAAAATCTTACAGGGTAACTAAAAGCGAACTCAAGGAAGCGCTGGGAGATCTCGAATCAGCTGATTCGCTGAATCTTGCCAAGGCGTATTTCGAATCGCATGAAAACGAATTATCCGGCAAGGGGGAATAATATGCCAAAACTTACTCTTGATGATCTCAGAAAACTGAGAGAAGAAAAGAAACATGAAATTGAAAAAAGAGAAACCGAAGGCAAGGATATCGAAATAGTAATCGGTATGGGTACCTGCGGTATAGCTGCAGGGGCAAAAGACAGCCTCGAAGCTTTTCTCAAAGAAATAGACAAGCAGAAACTTAAAAACGTAATTGTGCGTCAGACAGGATGCATGGGCTACTGCTCGAACGAACCGACTGTTGAGATAAAGATGGCTGATATGCCTGCAACTATCTACGGCAATGTCAACGCGGACGTGGCTTCAAAAATCGTTACAGATCATATTATGAACAAGAAGCTGGTCAGCGATCACGTATTCGACAAGCCTTCTGTTGATATTATCAAGAAATAATTACGGGGGAAAATATGGCTTTAAAAAACTATGTACTTGTTTGCGGCGGAACCGGCTGCGAATCCAGTAAAGCCGATGAAATATTTCAGAACATCAAAAAGGAAATCGAGGCTCACAAGCTTCAGGATGATGTTCAGGTTATCAAAACCGGTTGCTTCGGTTTCTGCGAACAGGGGCCTATTGTAAAGATTCTTCCGGAAGAATCTTTTTATGTTCAGGTCGTTCCAGAAGATGCGAAAGAAATTGTAGCAGAACATATTGTAAAAGGGCGCGAAGTTAAAAGACTTCTTTATGTCGGCAAAGACGACAAAAGAAAAACCGACTTCAATAAACACGACATCGATTTCTATCAGAAACAGTACCGTATCGTTCTTAGAAACTGCGGTGTGATAAATCCGGAAAATATAGACGAGTATATTGCGCGTGAAGGTTACGCGGCTCTCGATAAAGTTCTTACATCAATGAAGCCTGAAGAAGTAATCGAAGAGATTAAAAAATCAGGTCTCAGAGGCCGCGGCGGTGCGGGTTTCCCTACATGGATGAAATGGGATTTCACGAAGAAGGCTGAAGGCGATGTGAAATACATCGTATGTAATGCCGACGAAGGTGACCCGGGCGCGTATATGGACAGATCGACTCTTGAAGGAGATCCTCATTCTGTTCTTGAAGCAATGACAATTGCCGGTTTTACAGTCGGCGCGAATCATGGTTTTATCTATATCAGAGCTGAGTATCCTCTTGCGATTCACAGACTCGAAATAGCTATCGCACAGGCAAAAGAATACGGTCTTCTCGGAAAGAACATCCTCGGCACAGGTTTCGATTTCGATATCGAACTCCGTCTTGGTGCGGGTGCGTTTGTATGCGGTGAAGAAACGGCTCTTCTTGCTTCCATCGAAGGAAAGCGCGGTATGCCTAAACCAAGACCTCCTTTTCCTGCTGTAAAAGGTCTTTGGGACAAACCGACTGTAATCAATAACGTTGAAACTTATGCAAATATAGCGGTAATCATTCTTAAAGGCGGCGACTGGTTCGCTTCTATCGGAACTGAAAAATCAAAAGGTACAAAAGTATTCGCTCTTACAGGTAAGGTTGTTAACTCGGGTCTTATCGAAGTACCTATGGGCATCACTCTCCGCGAGATAGTTTTCGACATCGGGGGCGGTATCAAAGGCGGAAAGAAATTCAAAGCTGCTCAGAGCGGCGGACCTTCAGGCGGTGTAATAACTGCTGATTATCTTGATACTCCGATTGACTACGAAAACCTTCAGAAGCTCGGATCCATCATGGGTTCAGGCGGACTCATCGTTATGGATGAAGATGACTGTATGGTTGACGTTGCGAAGTTCTACCTTGACTTTACTGTTGATGAGTCTTGCGGAAAATGTGCTCCATGCCGAGTCGGCGGAAAACAGCTTTACGGACTTCTCGATAAAATTACCAAGGGCAAGGGCGAAATGAAAGACATCGACAATATGAGAGAAATCTCTCTTGCGATGCAGAAAGCTTCTCTCTGTCAGCTTGGAGGAACTGCTCCGAATCCGGTAATCAGCACACTCAAATATTTTGAGGACGAATATCTCGAACACATCAATGAAGGCAAATGCCGTGCGGGCAAATGTAAGGATCTGATGAAGTTTGAAATTATAACTGACAAATGCGTCGGATGTACGGTTTGTGCGAGAAAATGTCCTGTTAACGCCATCACGGGCGAAAAACAGAAACCGCATGTTATCGATCAGAAGACTTGTATCAAGTGCGGAGTCTGCTTTGAAGCCTGCAAGTTCAAAGCGATAAGCAGGGGGTAAGGGAGGATAATATGAGTATGGTAAACATTAAAATAAACGGAACGCCGTACACCGTAAAAAGCGGCACTTCGATTCTGGATGCGGCAAAAGAAGCTCAGATAAATATTCCGACTCTCTGCTATCATCCCGATCTCACACCATGGGCGTCTTGCGGTCTTTGTATCGTTAAGATGGAAGGCTCACCCAAGACTTTCAGAGCATGCGCGACAGCGGTTGAAGAGGGAAGATCTTATATTACTCATGACGCTGAAATCGTCAAAGTTAGAAAGACTACTCTTGAATTGATTCTTTCCCGCCATCCTAATGACTGTCTAAAATGCGGAAGAAATCAGGATTGCGAACTTCAGAGACTTTCTGCAGAGTTCGGAATCAGAGAAGTTCCTTTCGAGCAGAAGCTGAGAGATATTCCTAAAGATGAATCCACTGCTTCTCTCGTTTTTGATTACGAAAAATGTGTTCTTTGCGGAAGATGTGCTGAAGTATGTCAGGACATGCAGAACGTTTGGGCTCTTGAGTTTATCGGAAGAGGATTCGAGACAAGAGTTGCGGCAGCTGCAGGCGTTTCAATGGCTGATTCTCCTTGCGTTAAATGCGGTCAGTGCTCGGCTCATTGCCCTGTAGGCGCGATTTATGAAAAAGACGAAACTGCCAAGGTTTGGGACGTTCTTTGTTCAGCAGGCACTTGCACAGAATTGATGCCGGTTGTTCAGATTGCTCCTGCGGTGCGTGTTGCTATAGGTGAATCTTTCGGATATAAACCGGGTGAAATCACAACAGGCAAACTTTACGCGGCACTTCGCAAACTCGGATTCAAAGCTGTATTCGACACTAACTTCAGTGCGGATTTGACCATCATGGAAGAAGCGACCGAATTTGTAACAAGATTTACTAAAAAGACTGAACAACTTCCGCTTATCACTTCATGCTGTCCGGCTTGGATCGATTATCTTGAAAAATATGATCACGACATGATCGCTCATTTCTCAACGGCCAAATCTCCTCAGCAGATGCTTGGAGCGATGGCTAAGACTTATTATGCTGATCAGGTTAAGAAAAGCGCGAAAGATATCTTCATGGTATCGATTATGCCTTGTACAGCGAAGAAATTCGAGACTATCAGAAATGACGATATGAGTTCGAGCGGCGCGCAGGATGTCGATGTTGTTCTTACAACAAGAGAACTTGCTAGAATGCTCAAACAGGCCGGAATCGATTTCAGAAATCTTCCTGAAGAAAATGCAGACTCTGTTCTCGGAAACTATACCGGTGCAGGTACGATCTTCGGAGCTACGAGCGGAGTAATGGAAGCGGCTCTTA